>MPLU02040548.1_pt1 | contig 35727 bp, 29 predicted proteins | sample 1617381 | NCBI WGS metagenome assembly MPLU02 (sample SAMN05944801, study PRJNA350692) | marine metagenome | biome: marine; feature: ODZ; material: water; isolation source: 90 m water sample filtered on 0.2 um supor filter | place: Pacific Ocean | collected 2012-04-08 | depth 90m m
GCATTGACCAAGGTGACAGGCCCTTTTGCTTTTTTAGGTGCTTCGATCGTTCACGTCGCCATTTGGCTTATCAAGTCATTCGAGTAATTCGAATTGGCTCTCGGCGACTGCCGTAATGATCAGTCTGAGCGTTCCTATGGGCACTGGCCTGACCTCTCAAGCAGAAAGAGCTCAGGTGCCTCATCAGCAAGCTAAAGAGCATGCTTTCAGGGTGAGCAACATCGACCAAAACAATGATGCCGAAAAGCTGAAATATCTAATAACCCCTGAACGTCGTGCTCTGCTGAACACTATTAGATATGCCGAAGGCACATGGAAAGAGGGCAAAGACCTGGGCTACCGCACAATGTTTGGTGGTGGGATCTTCAAGGATCTTTCGCGGCACCCTGATCGCGTTGTAGTGAATCTCTATAGCAGTGCAGCCGCCGGGGCCTACCAATTCATACCCACTACTTGGATGGTTGTTGCCAAGGAATTAAATCTGCCCAACTTCCAACCACAACATCAAGACCAGGCTGCGCTGCATTTAGCTAATAAGCGTGGCGCCCTCAAAGAAATAGATAACATTGGCCTAACTCGATCAGCCATGGCCCGTCTTGCACCGGAATGGGCTTCATTCCCCAACTTAACTGGCAGAAGCAGCTACGGACAACCCGTTAAAAGCCATACCGAATTGGCCAAGTTTTATACATCAAATTTACGCTTACTCCAACAGCAAGCCTGATTGAGCCACAGATAGCTGCCTTAGAAATCAAATCAAAGCTGGAAATCTGCATCTGCCAAGGCACAGGCAAGCGAAATCATTAGACGGCCTCTGAACGCATATCCATCATGGGAAAGGACTCCTAGAAAGTATCTTGACATCCGTCAACTTTCAGAGTTGATCCGATCAGATAAGCAGAGATACATCTAGTAGATCAGAAGAAAGGTTCAGCCGATGTATCTGCTCGTTTAAACTATGTCCAATCGGCAACATTACAAGTAAACATCTGGCGCCTAAACCCTTAGAGCTAGATTGTTTTTACTACCAAGCTTCTATCCACAGGAGAGGTCCTAATAGACTAGACCAATTAAAGCAATTCACATAAGCGCAAATATTGTGAATAAAGATTTACTCGTATTGGCCTCTGAGAATGCAAAGCATTTGGCAACGGGAGATTGTGCCCACATCAGCTCGCAGGAGGCAAAACGGTTTAGGGAGGTAGCCCAGTGGAGTGGATCGGCGCCTTGACATAATGGGGATTAGCTAACACAAATCAAATCAAGCCAGTACCCCTGATAATGTCAGCCTTATTTGCTCAACTTGCTACGAAGGCTTGCTCTGCTTCCACTTTTGCAACCTGCCACTACAGTTTACCCAAAGTGGAATATGCTCTACTTCAGAACTCAGTGGTGGCAAGATTGTGGCTTATATAGACCGACTACATAGATCGACATTGCAAATCATCAAAGAAAACGCCTAATCATGCCTGTCATTACGCTACCTGACGGAAATAAGAAAGAGTTTGATCATCCAGTTACTATTATGGAGGTAGCTGAAAGTATTGGACCTGGCTTAGCCAAAGCTGCTATAGCAGGTCGAGTAGATGGCATTCTGATTGATACCTGCTTGCCTATTGAGGACGACTCTAAAATAAACATCATCACCGCCAAAGACCCTGAAGGTATTGAGACAATTCGCCATTCATTTGCTCACTTAGTAGGCCACGCTGTTAAGCAACTATATCCTGAAGCAAAAATGGCGATTGGTCCGGTTATTGAAGATGGATTTTATTACGACATCTCATATAAAGAGCCCTTTACTCCTAAAGATTTAGAAGCCATAGAAGACCGGATGAAAGAGTTAGTAAAGCTTGACTACGATATAAATGTAGAAGTTGTTTCGCGTGAAGAAGCTCGCAAAGAATTTATCAACCGCTCAGAGCCTTATAAGGTAGAGATCGTAGAGACTATTCCCGAAGACGAAATCATCAAGTTATATCGACATCAAGAATATACTGATATGTGCAGAGGACCGCATGTGCCCAACACGAGACATTTGCGCTCATTCAAATTAATGAAGGTATCAGGTGCATATTGGCGAGGTGATTCGAACAATGAAATGCTGCAGCGTATTTATGGCACGGCCTGGGGCGGAGCAAAAGAACTAAAAGCCCATCTAAGTCGACTTGAAGAAGCAGAACGGCGTGATCATCGCAAGATCGCCAAGCAAATGTCTTTATTTCATACTCAAGAAGAAGCACCTGGGATGATCTTCTGGCATCCCAAGGGATGGACTATATATCAAGTATTAGAGCAATATATCAGAGGAATCCTTAGTTTAAGGGGTTACGAGGAAATTCGAACACCTCAAGTCGTGGATCGTGGCTTATGGGAAAAGTCTGGGCATTGGGAAAAATTCAAAGATGACATGTTTACAACAACATCCGAAAACAGAGAATATGCGATCAAGCCAATGAACTGCCCCTGTCATATACAGGTATTCAATCAAGGCCTAAAAAGCTACCGTGATTTACCAATTCGGTTGGCTGAATTCGGATCATGCCTACGGAATGAACCCTCGGGATCACTTCATGGACTAATGCGTGTTCGCAACTTTGTTCAAGACGACGCCCATATCTTTTGCACTGAGTCCCAGGTTCAAGAAGAAGTCTCGAAGTTTATTGATTTGGTTTTTGAAATTTATCGGTCATTCGGTTTTGACTCGGTACTCATAAAGCTATCAACCAGGCCCGAAAAACGTGTCGGCAGTGACGAAGTATGGGACAAGTCGGAGAAGGCCTTGTCAGATGCACTAGATGCAAAAGATTTACAGTGGGATTTACTACCCGGAGAAGGTGCATTTTACGGACCGAAAATTGAATTCTCATTAAAGGACTGTCTTGGCAGAGTTTGGCAATGCGGGACAATCCAGGTTGACTTCTCGATGCCAGAACGTTTAAATGCATCCTACATAGATGAAGATAGTCAACGTAGAACTCCAGTAATGCTGCATCGAGCAATCCTGGGTTCTTTTGAACGTTTTGTTGGCATCTTAATTGAGCATTATGCCGGGCGTTTCCCTGTATGGCTAGCGCCAGTACAAATAGTAGTGATGGGAATTACAGATCGCAATGCTAAAACCTGTCAGGAAATCTGCAACCAACTATCAACTCAAGGGTATCGAGTTGACGTAGATCTTAGAAGTGAAAAAGTTGGCTTTAAAGTGCGTGAACATACGCTTCAGCGCGTACCATTTTTACTGATCATTGGCGACAAAGAACAAGAGAATGGAGAAGTGTCTGTACGCACGCGAGAGGGTAAAGACCTCGGCAGCATGCCCCTAGAGGGTTTTATATCACTCTTGAACAGTGCTATTTCTCTTCGAGGAAGGATTGAAGAAAATGATAAATAAGACTGACTAATCTATCTGACAACAGAGTCGCCTTGCTCCTCTAACTGATAGCAATCAAGCAGACTAAAAACTTCCGGCACTCAGAAGCAACTATTGATTATCAATGGCTACTTTTGAGCATATAACTATCTGTAATTAATAATGGCTTACAGCCTCCAATCAAGCACCGACTGGGCTAACAAAATAATGGCATCACTTTCCCTGGGGAACACTTGCTGACCAACAACGGCTGACCATGGCCAACCTATCGATTCAATCTCTCTCAGACCTTAAAAATCTACGTAGCGCGCCAAAGCTAACTATCAATCAAAACAAGCAACTGCTCAGCGAACTCCACCTAGTGATGGCGGAAGCCGCCTGGTTCACATTGGGTGTAATGGCCCCCTCAGCAGAGCAAGCCCTTTCTGTACTGCGCAAGATCGAAGAGAGTTTCGCCTGGGCACCAATGCAACTTGTAGAAAACCCTCAAAACAAAGGCCCGGTTTATCTCAAAGCCAACCAAAACACGGGCAAGATCCGAATCCGTATAGAGCACGGCTTAGGGAAAGGGGTACTAATCAGTAGTCATCAGTCAACTCCCGGCGGAGCAGTCAAAACCTGGGGACCACTACCCCTGGAGCTATTCAGCAGTTGAAAGCAAACACGGCAAAGGTTGCAGATCACTTGCTGCCTATGCAATCTGGGGGAATCATCATCCCTTAATCGTCACCATGGTGGCCCCGAAAACCTTTCTAGCAGGGGATTTAGGGGGTACAAAAACCCTACTGGCGCTATATCGCTGGGACGAAAATCAACTCACTACCCAGCATCAGCGAAGGTATGTATCCACTGAATGGTCTTCACTTGGGCCCATGCTTGGCGACTTCATCGCCCATCTACCAACAGGGATGGAGAAGCCCCAAAACGGCTGCATAGCCGTGGCAGGACCAGTTAGTAATGGTGAGGCTCAAATCACCAATCTTCCCTGGAGCTTGAAGGGAAAAGACCTATGCGCAACGGTGGGACTAAAACAACTTGAACTGATAAACGACTTTGGCGTACTGATCTACGGCCTGCCCTTTCTAAACACCACACAGCAAGTAGAGCTGCAGCCCGCGCAGAAAGACACCCCCAAACAAGCTCCAGTGGCGATTCTTGGTGCAGGAACTGGACTTGGAATGGCCCGTGGCCTGACAACAAAAGAAGGAATAATTGCTCTCCCCAGTGAAGGAGGACATCGTGAATTTGCCCCCCGCTCAGAAAGCGAATGGCGGCTATCTGAGTGGCTCAAGGCTGACCTTCAGCTCAAACGCCTCTCAGTGGAGCGAATTGTCAGCGGTACCGGTCTAGGCCATGTAGTGCGCTGGCGCCTACAGCAAAGCGATGCCGAGGGTCATCCTCTACGCGAAATAGCCGATTTTTGGCGCCATGGTGCAGATGACCATTGCGATAAGCCAGACCTACCTGCCCTCGCTAGCCAAGCCGCTGAAGATGGTGATTTAGTTATCCACGAAGCTGTGCAGCTCTGGCTAAGTGCTTATGGCTCTGCCGCAGGGGACTTAGCTCTGCAGGAACTATGCACTGGAGGCCTCTGGGTGGCTGGGGGCACCGCCGCAAAACAACTCCAAGGACTTCGTTCAAGCACCTTCCTTGAAGCTTTCCGTAATAAGGGGCGATTCCGAGCATTTCTAGAGCAATTGCCAGTAATGGCGATAGTCGACCCCGATGCCGGCTTGTTCAGTGCAGCATGTAGAGCTCACACATTCACAGAGCAAGGTGGGAAACTGAACCAACTAGACAGGTAGGGATGGTGCAGCCGAGTATCGGCCAGAAAATCGTGGTTGACGTGCCATCGACCACCGCCAACATTGGCCCTGGTTTTGACTGCCTCGGTGCTGCTCTAGATCTCAATAACCGCTTTTCCATGCGGCGAATTGAAGGTGACAGCGAACGCTTTGAACTGATCATCGAAGGCAATGAGGGAAGCCACCTACGCGGTGGCCCCAACAACCTGATTTATCGAGCTGCCCAAAGGGTTTGGAAGACCGCAGGAGTCGAACCAGTAGCAATGGAAGCCAGGGTGAGACTGGCCGTACCCCCGGCAAGAGGCCTTGGAAGCAGTGCTAGTGCAATCGTGGCCGGACTGGTAGGAGCCAATGCCTTAGTGGGAGAACCACTCAGCAAAGAAAAATTACTTGAACTAGCCATCGAAATTGAGGGGCATCCTGACAACGTGGTTCCATCCCTACTTGGGGGCCTTTGCCTAACAGCCAAGACCGCCTCGCAGCGCTGGCGAGTGGTTCGTTGCTTATGGGTCAATTCTGTGAAGGCTGTGGTAGCAATACCCTCTATTCGCCTAAGCACAAGCGAAGCAAGGCGCGCCATGCCCAAAGAAATTCCAATCAGCGATGCCGTAGAAAACCTCGGAGCTCTTACCCTGCTCCTGCAAGGGCTGCGCACAGGGAGTGGCGAACTTATTGCCGATGGAATGCACGATCGGCTGCATGAACCCTATCGATGGCCACTAATCAAAGGGGGCCTGGATGTTAGAGATGCCGCTCTAAACGCAGGAGCCTGGGGATGCGCAATCAGCGGAGCTGGCCCCAGTGTTTTGGCCCTTTGCCCGGAGGAGCACGGCTCGGCAGTAAGCCAAGCAATGGTTAAAGCTTGGGAGGCTGCAGGCGTGGCCAGCAGGGCACCACTGCTTAGCATTCAGACAGCGGGGAGCCACTGGCAACCTCAATCTGATGAGTAAATATACCCAGGCGATCACCTGGGGCTGATAAGTTCTTTCGAATTCTCTCGTCTGCCATGGACGCCAATCTGCCGCTAACGGCTGCGTCCCAGGCCTCCTTCCCCTGGCTTTCCCTAATCGTGCTGCTGCCAGCAGTGGGCGCACTACTCATGCCCCTGTTGCCGCGGGATGAGATGGGTAAATCCCCGGCAGCGCGCAACCTTGCTCTGGCCTTTCTGCTGGTTGATTTCCTGCTGATGCTGGCTGTCTTTGGCCGCATTTTTGACAACAAGGAAAGCGCTCTACAGCTGGTGGAGAGGGCCAGCTGGATCCCTTCCATTGGCCTGGAGTGGTCCCTTGGTGCAGATGGCCTTTCAGCCCCCTTAGTTGTTCTTAGCGGACTAATAACCCTGCTTGCCGTAGCAGCCAGCTGGAACGTGCAAAGCAAGAGAAGGCTCTATTTCGCTCTGTTGTTAGTTCAGGCTTCTGCCCAGGGTCTGGTTTTCCTCTCCCAAGATTTCCTGCTGTTTTTCTTGGCCTGGGAACTGGAACTGGTTCCCGTCTATCTGCTAATTGCAATTTGGGGTGGGAATAGGCGCATATATGCCGCCACGAAATTCATTCTTTACACCGCATTAGCGTCCTTACTGATCTTGATCAGCGGGCTTGCTCTGGCACTCTCGGGAGGAGAGTTCACGCTCAACCTCAGCGAATTAGCACAAAGATCGCCAGAGGGCAGCTTTGGATTGCTCTGTTACCTGGGTTTTTTAGTGGGCTTCGGAGTAAAGCTACCGATGTTTCCTCTCCATACCTGGCTACCTGATGCCCATGGAGAAGCCAACGCACCAGTATCGATGCTTTTGGCAGGCGTTTTACTGAAGATGGGTGGATATGCACTTTTACGCTTCAACGTGCAAATGCTGCCTGACGCCCATCTTCAGATGGCGCCAGCCCTAATCGTGATCGGGATAGTCAATATCGTCTACGGAGCACTAAACGCTTTCGCCCAGGACAACGTAAAACGACGAATTGCCTGCAGTTCTGTGAGCCACATGGGCTTCGTCCTACTGGGAATCGGCGCAGTCGATGCCCTCGGAATCAGTGGCGCCATGCTGCAGATGATCAGTCATGGCCTAATTGCAGCAGCGATGTTTTTTGTTACCGGAACTTTCTACGAACGCACGCAAACACTCTCAATACCCAACATGGGCGGCCTGGCCAAAGTTTTGCCCATCACCTTTGCTTTTTTCCTAGCAAGCTCCCTTGCATCCCTTGCGCTACCAGGGATGAGCGGATTTGTCAGCGAGATAACTGTCTTCCTTGGCATCATTAGTCAAGAAGGATTCACCTCTTTATTCAGGGCCATCACGATCGTGATTGCAGCCATTGGCCTGGTGCTGACCCCTGTCTATCTGCTGTCCATGTGTCGACGGGTCTTCTTTGGCCCCAGGATTCCAGCCCTGGCAATGATCGACGACATCAATCCAAGAGAACTCACTATCGGCCTTAGCTTGTTAGTGCCCACGCTGGTAATTGGTTTTTGGCCTCGAATCGCCATCGATCTCTACGAAGCTTCAACCAATGCCCTGGCCGAGCAACTTCTAAGCCATAGCCTCACAGCTCAGAGCCTCCTGCTGCCCCTGGGCTGATTAATCACTGCTGACATGAGCAAATCAAAGACACCTGCTCTACTCCAGGGCCAAGGGATCCCGAACTTCAGTGCAATTACTCCTGAACAAGTTCAAGAGCACATTCCCACCCTTCTCAAAGCACTAAACAAACAATTCAGCCAGCTCGAGAAAGATCTAGAGCAACTGCTCGCATCCAGCACAAGCATCGCTTGGGAACAAGTCATGTCCCCCCTCTACCAACTGGAGCAGCAATTGCGCTGGAGTTGGGGCGTGGTGTCCCATTTGAACGGCGTCTGCAATACCCCCGAACTGCGAGAAGCCCATGCTGCTCAACAGCCAGAGGTGGTGCGCTTAGGAAACCTTATGGGCCAAAGCCAAATACTTCACCGCGCCCTACGTCTACTGAAAGAAAAGCCATCAAGACCACTGGATTCGACCCAACAAAGAATTCTCAAAGCAGAATTACTCTCAATGGATCACCGAGGCGTCGGCCTCAATGGCTCAGTCCTAGAAGCCTTCAATGCCGCTAGTGAACAGCTAGCCGAGCTATCAACCCGCTTCAGCAATCACGTACTGGATGCAACCCAGGAATGGAACCTGCTCATACGCAACCCAGAACAAGTAGAAGGCCTACCTCAACGAACACTAGAGGCCTTGGCTTTCGCCGCCAAAGAAGCCGGGGATCACTGCGAAAATGGTGAAGAACCCACAGCTGATAAAGGCCCCTGGCGACTGGGTCTGGACATGCCCCGCTTCATCCCATTTATCACCCATGCCAAAGATCGTGAACTACGCGAAACTCTCTATAAGGCTCAAGTAAGTAAAGCTAGTTCGGGCGAATCAAATAACGAGCCACTAATCAAGCAAGTGCTAAGCCTCAGACTTGAACAGGCTCAGCGACTTGGCTACTCAAACTGGGCTGAACTCAGCCTGGCCAACAAAATGGCCGAGAGAGTTGTAGCCGTAGAAGAGTTGCTAGAGGAGTTGCGGGCTGCAGCTCTACCGGCAGCCCAAAAAGAGTTGATTGAGCTGCAGGCTTGCGCCAAAAAGCATGGAGTGCCAGAAGCGAGTCATCTCGCTCCCTGGGACGTGAGCTTCTGGGCTGAACAACTAAGAAAAGAACGCTTTGATCTCGATCAAGAAGCATTGCGGCCTTGGTTTCCTCTCCCACAAGTACTGAATGGTCTATTCGGCCTTTGTGAACGTCTCTTCGGTATTCGCATTAAGCCAGCCGACGGCGAGGCTGCAATCTGGCATGAGGACGTGCGCTTCTTCCGTGTCTTGGACAGAGATGGATCAGACCTAGCAGCTTTCTACCTAGATCCCTACAGCCGACCAGCCAGCAAGAGAGGGGGGGCATGGATGGACGAATGCCTAGTACGAAGCAAAGACATCGACGGTAAAACCATTTTGCCTGTGGCCTATTTGATCTGTAACCAGACCCCACCACAAGCAAATACACCAAGTCTGATGAGCTTCGAAGAAGTAGAGACTCTGTTTCACGAATTCGGCCATGGACTTCAGCACATGCTTACTACGGTTGAGCACCCCCAGGCTGCAGGTATCAACAATGTGGAATGGGACGCAGTTGAACTCCCCAGTCAGTTCATGGAGAACTGGTGCCTCGATCAAGCAACATTGGCGGGGATAGCCCGTCACTGGCAAACCGGAGCCCCTCTACCGGATAAAGAGTTTCAGAAGTTATGCAGAAGTCGTACCTTCATGAAAGGGTGGGACACTCTGCGTCAGGTGCATTTAGCGATCACTGACCTGCGACTTCACAGTGATTGGACACCAGAACTAGATCTAGAGCCCGATGAGCTACGCCGCAAACTAGCCAGAACAACAACAGTCATCCCCCCGATAACTGAAGATAGATTTCTCTGCGCTTTTGGCCACATATTTGCCGGAGGTTATGCCGCTGGTTACTACTCCTACAAATGGGCAGAAGTCCTCAGCGCTGATGCCTTTGCCGCCTTTGAAGACGCTGGTCTAGAACTCGAGGATCAAGTTCAGAGCACCGGAACACGCTTTCGCGACACAGTGCTCAGCCTGGGAGGAAGCCGACCCCCCGCAGCCATATTTAAGGAATTCCGCGGACGATCAGCTACCAGCGAAGCATTAATTCGCCATTCCGGCCTTTCCGCAAATACAGCGGATAGCCGAGCTAATGACTGAAAAGATACCGCTGTCTAAAGATCCCCTCGGCCTATCTCAAAACTGGGGAATAGACGAGCATGACCAGACGCACATTGCAGCACTCATCGGACTGCAGAACGTACTTGAGACCAGCTGCCTGCGGCAGGGCATCCGCCGTGACCAACTACTTAGTGAGTTGTTGCGTGATCTAAACCATCAACGCCTGATACCACTACTGGCCATCCTTCCGAGGGGCTGGCGAATGGCTCCCGCCTACCTGCCAGAGCGACTAAGAGGAATTGCCGCCCTATTAGGAGATGGCCTACTAAGTCCTTTGCTACTGGCAGCCCTTGCAGATGACCTCCAGCATCTAATACCCCCTCGAGAAAGCCAACAGCCAAATGCCATTGAACGCTGGCGTCAAGAATCAATCGCCCTAGAACCAGGTCATGACATAGCCCTGCCAAACGATCTAAACAGCTGCCAAGCGCTAGCGAATCGACAATTACCATCCACAGCAGGGACAACTCAACATGACAAGGGAAAGGGTGCTTGCCCACCCCCTTTAAAGGAACGCCTTGCCGCACTCGGTAATGCACTGGTCTGGCATAACGAAGGGTTGGCAATGATTCAAAACAAGTCATCGCAGAGAATGAATAAAATCCTGGCCCAAGTGCTCAACCGCCTTGCCGCCAATCGCCTTCCAGCGAAATGGAACCCCTCAGAAGCCTTTGTCTTCGAGGGTGTTCCCTCAGGGCAATCTCTAATTAATCTGTTGATCAATCAGGGTTGGCAATGTCGTGGAAGAATCAGAGCCAGTGTTGCCAGCTTCGGACTGGGAGCCAGCCAGCCAGTTGAAAGCGGGGGTTGGCGACAGATTCCTCTAGCAGTGCCATATCGAACCGGCCTTGAAGATGAGCACAATCAGGAGATCCTCGCGCTGCTACCGCATTGCAGCTTCGAAATGGAGCTCAAGCCACAAAAGGGCGACAACATTCTGCTGCAGTACTACCAGGGAATAGAAGGAGTAAATGGCTGGGCCGCCATGAATGATCTGCACCGTCCCTGGCAGAACGATCGCCATAACGGGACAGTCGCATACCCAGGCGAGCCATTCACTGGTCAACGTCTCAGCGATGCAATGGAGTTCACCGAATTAATGGCAGCAGTGCATAACTTGGCAGCCAGCACAGATCACCTACACCTTGGTGGCTATGGGGCTCTGGGCTATTGCATTGATTCAACAGCTCTGCTCGAGCATGGCCTAAATGGTTCCTCTAGTTTGTTTCCTATAACACTCGGAGGTCTATGGCGAGAAAGGCTTCGCCGAAGCCTCGAAACACTTCTTGGGCAGGGATTCATTATCAACAGCAGCGTGGCAGATCGCTACCGATGGTCTCTAGACACATTGCCTCAGGATCTGTGCCTTCAGGGATCTGCACGAAAGGCAGCAAGACAAAGACTTGTAAGCACTCAACCAAGCCATAGCCCTTTTGAGCTAGTCAGAGAACTCAACGGAGAAACTCTTAAATAGAATCGCTACATACAACAGCTTCTAAGTAATAGAAAATTCAGTTAGGAGCCGAACAAACCAATTCACGACAAATTGCACCGACTACCTGTGGACTAAAACAATCACTAAATGGTCCAGAAGATCCACTATGGCTCATATCAGTAATTTGATAACGCGCCAACTTCCGATGACGCTGCCATCGATTCCAGTTTGAAAGCGGCAGCATTGGTAAACGCCCTGGGTAAGCCAATCGACCAAAAGCAGCAACAGGATCTTTACTACCAACAACCATCGCTACACGATCAATATCATCCAAAGAACCATTACCACTAAATACACCGCAGACAGTGATCACCTGTACCGGAACCCGACATAACCTTTGCAACATCTCCGCTGTACCGATAGCCATCTCTCCTCCTCCGCTATAACCAACCAAAACCAAGCGCTCAGCACTGCAAGGATGAAAGCCAACAGACTCTAAACGCCGTGCAATCTTCAAAGAAAGCTCATAATTCATCACTGGCCCATAGCGTCGATCAGAAGAAATGCCCACCTTGATAACATTATTCGCCTGAACAAAAAAGCTACTTATAAAGCTAACCAATGCATTAGGGTGCTCCTCCTGCAATGAAAATAGCCATCGCCAGAACCACTGACTATAAGAAACTGAGCGAAGTGCAACAGGCATAACCGTATAAGCCTCAATTCCTTTTACTAACATTGAATCTGCATCAATACCTTCTTCTAGCTTGGCAAGAAATTGACTGACTCTGGGAGGATGATCTTCTTCGCTCTGGTGAATCCCATCTAGATAAATAATATAGTTAAGATGTCCAGAATTATTCGGCGGAACATCTGTAAACAGTTCTTTGGGATCTGGCAGACCATCCAACCATCCTTCCCAAAAAACGAAGTCAAGCATCACCGAATAGATTCCTGACAAGGGAATCAGGATGGCCAGTACAAGAACCGCAAACTTCAGCAACTCATAAAAAGATTCACCACTAATCAATGCCATGGCATCGTGACGTATAGCAGCCACGCAGAAAGAGGATGCAATTACACCTGCTACAAGCAAGACAACTACCAATCTGCGGCTTAAACGAAGCTGTTCTCGCCGATGTCGAAGCCAAGAGCGTGATAAAAGCATAATCTAGGAAATCCTTAAATCAGTACTTAGCAGGAGCTTCACGTGCCAACTCGGCATAACTTGATCGCCAACGCTGAGCAAAAAGAAGTGCGATCATAACAAGGGCCAAAACAAAACCAGGGAAAGTGATTATCAATCCCTCCTTAAGAGGAATAGAGTAAAAAGCCCTTAGCAAAAGAAGTGCATTAAGATGAATCCAAGCAAAAATGGTCACAGCGATCAAATCACTAACGTAGGGAGCACCAACAAGCACATAAAAAAGTCCAGGCCATAAGGCTGCCGTCATTTGACTGGCAAAGGTAATAGGCTGCAGCGGTACTGACTCCATCAAAGTAAGAATCAAGCTGTCACAAAAAATCCCCAATAAAAAAGCCAGGCAAAGACCAAGTGCATCAACTGCCAAATGCACAGCGATTTGAATAGGCTTAAGTCGATTGGCCAGCAATGAAAAAAGATGGGAAGCCGACATTGAAAAGCCGACTCCCAGTAGAAGCCATAATCCAGCTTCCATCTTGATCATTGATTGAACTAAGAAATCAAGAAAATCACTTAAACTGACCAAGCAGCTCTGAAGAGCTTCAGGCACTGCGCATCTCAGGGCGATTAACGATCCAAAGAACCACAACCGAAAGAATGGCACTGTAGAAGCACCAAACAGAATTAAAGGCCATACTATAGGTGATCATAGTGAGAATAATTGACAGGACAATTAAGAGCCCAAAGAGCTTAACTGCCTTATCTTTAAGAGCAATCAAAGGAATAACAATCCAACACCAGTAAATCAACTCACCAACAGGCTCGTTATTAATAAAATTATGGAAGATGCTATTAACATTATAAACAATTCTTCCACCTGTTTCAATTGCTGGTTGAACCATCGGTGGATGCACTAACAAAGGTAGCCAGAATGAGAGTCCAAGTACTGTCCCGATGCCCCAAATCCAACGCAAAATATGTTTTTTCTGTTCATTCTCTGAAAAACGTGCAATTGAATAAGCGCTCCATGGAATCCATATCATCCAGAAGCAATATGCAAAAAACAAAAAGCCAACCGAGGTAATTGTCGTGAGCGGCTGGATCGGAGCAACCCCTTCTGCGCCATGACCCAAACCAGTCCAAACCATACCCTCAATCAATTGCTGCACCCCGAAGAAAAACGGCACCAAGGCCAAAGGTCTATAACCGGGACGCTTTGCTTCCGCAGCAAGATGATGCGTATATAAACCTAGAGGCATAAGTAGAGCAGATGCCGTGTAGCTAGCTGAAGCGGAAAAACACATTTGTGGACTCTCCAAATGAATTTGAACTCAGTTTGGCAATTTGACTCAAGTTCGCCAAGTCAATCATCAAAAAGCGTTGAGACCAGTAACTCCAAAGCCCGTGGATGAGACATCAACTGTTGATGAGTTATCACGGGAACCTCCTGTTGCTTTCCTACAGGCAACACAGCTTGCCAACCTGGAAACACCATCAAGTCCCATCGACAGAAAAAACTAGTGCAGTCAAGGTCCTGCAATGCTGCGACGTCACTATTGAGCTTGTGCAACAAGGGGCTACCGCGCTTCATATCTGCCAATCCAGCAAATAACCAACTTGGAATCAACTGGGCTGTGAAAGTTCCTTGCTGTGGGCTACCCACACTCAGGAAACGACTTGTGCGCCGTGCACCACCAAACTGTTGCAGCCAAATGCGACTAATCACACCTCCCATTGAAAAGCCCAGCACATCGATAACCATTTCAGATCCCCATTGCTCAACGATCAGAGCATCCAACGTATTAGCCAACGTAGAAAGCGGAACAACCCCCAATCGATGAGGCAGATGAGGTATCAGCAGAGGAACCTGATGCTGTTCGAGCACCTTCACCAAGCGTCCAAAAAGCTTCGGGGTATCCCAAAGACCATGCACAAGTACCAGCGGACGATGGGGTCGAGCCACTGATACGACATCCGTAAGCATTGCAAACAATCAAAAAAGAAGTCAGGGTGTCGGCCAATGGCGACGCCTCTCCACAGCCACACTGCCACTAAACCCAGGCACTGGTGCAGCACATTTCCGCACTACCACTCGCATCGGCACAGGGCCGTAGAGATCCTCCAAGAGTGCAAGCAGTCGCTCGCTGAAGTGCTCAATGGTGAAACAAGTAAGTTCGAAGGAAAGTCGTTGCATTGCACTAATAGCCAAGCTGTAGTCCGCAGTGGCATTGAGATCATCATTCAGTGCAGCTTTATCAAGGTCTAACCAAAGGCTGAAATCCAAGCTGAACCACTGACCATCACGCCTTTCATGGTCAAGCACCCCAACGTGAGCCCACAAACGCACATCGTTAACATGAATGGCTCCTAAAGGGAGACGATTAATCACAGCGGCAGATCCCGGTGAGAGAAGATGCTCTTGCCATTGGCATAGTCCGCAACGATGTGACCTTCCCCACGCAAGCGATAGCGATAGGTAACAAGGCCTTCCAATCCAACTGGGCCCCTTGGTGGCAAGGTCTGAGTGCTAATGCCGACCTCAGCTCCAAAGCCATAACGAAACCCATCGGCAAAACGAGTGGAGCAATTGTGATAGACCCCAGCACTATCGACAGATCGAAGAAAATATTCGGCCGTCTTTTTATCATTGCTAACAATCGCCTCCGTATGACGCGAGCCATAGCTACGGATGTGATCCAGGGCAGCATCCATGTCTGGAACCACCCTCACTGAGAGGATTAAATCGAGATACTCCGTAGCCCAATCCTCCTCACTAGCAACCTCTACTACGCCCAAAGCACGGCTAGCCGAATCGCCAACAAGACGAACCCCAGCCTGACGGAAGGCAGGGATTGCAATTGCCAAAAACGACGGAGCAATGGACTGATGAATCAGCAGGGTCTCAATGGCATTACACGCTGCGGGATATTGGGTTTTACTGTCGATCGCAATTTGCAAAGCCTGCTCCAGATCGACCGACGCATCGACATAGAGGTGACAGATGCCGTCAGCATGACCCAACACCGGAATTCGCGTGTTGTCTTGAATAAATCGCACCAGCTCGTTGCTCCCGCGGGGGATGATTAGATCCACCAACCCATCAAGTCGTAACAATGCAATGCTCTCCTTACGGGTTGTAAGCAAAGCAAGTGCGTTGAAATCAACCTCAGTTGCGGATAAACCCTTTTTCAAGGCCTCCATAATCGCCTCATTAGTGCAGTTCGCTTCGCTGCCGCCTTTGAGAATGGCGCCATTGCCAGATCGAATCGCAAGTGAGGCGATCTGAATCACTGCATCTGGGCGCGCCTCGAAAATCACCCCAAGCACCCCTAGAGGAACTGTGATGCGCTCCAATACCAAACCTTGATCCAATTCTCGATGCAACTGAAGCTGCCCAAGGGGATCAGGCAACTGGGCCAACTGCCGAACCCCCTCAATAGCCGAAACGAGTTTGGCTTCATCAAGCTTCAGTCGTGCCAATAGTGCAGGAGCCAGTCCTTCGGCTCTAGCCCTCTCCAAATCCTGTCGATTGGCCGTAACAATCTGCTCTGAACAAGACAGTAAAGAGGTAGCCATAGCCAGCAAGGCTTTACGCCGCTGATCATCATTGCTCTGTCCAAGTGCCATGGCTGCTCGCCGCACTTTCACAGCGAGTTGAAGCAACTCTGCCGAAGGCTCAGGGACTCCAGGAGAAGTTGTCATCAAAGCATGGTTCAACTGTGACTCATCATTGCGCCTCAAGGGGCATTACCGACACTCATGAGACGTAGACAGGCAATCCGTGCTGCACCCATACGGCCAGCCCCATTACCGAGAGCGCAGGAACGGATCTGCAAACCCTCTCTACTTACAGCTTGTACCCGCTGCTCTACCTCTTGACGGACCGCTGGCAGAAAATGCACTGCTCCACCCGCCAGTCCCCCTCCGACCAACACCAACTCAGGCGTAAACACATACACGAGGGAACTGATGCCCACACCAAGGGTCCGACCATAAGCCTCCCAGATCTCAAGAGCTTCCCGATCTCCGGAAGCAGCACGGCAGCAAAGCTCTTCTGGATCTCCATCCCAAAGACGATGAAGAGCACCAATGCTGGCGTACTGCTCCAAAGATCCCCGATTACCACTATTACAACTGGGGCCCTCGGGATCCACACCAATCAACCCAGGTTCAGCCGCAGCACCGTTATGACCTGTAAATAGCTGACCACCAAGCATTACGCCACCACCAACCCCTGTCCCAAGAGTGAGCAGAACTACGTCGCGGAAGCCCCTAGCCGCACCTTGCCATGCCTCTCCAACAAGAGCACAGTTGCCATCATTTGCCAGGGTAACTTGCCGATTCAAACGTAGTTCCAACCAATCAGCTAAAGGAACCTCCAACCATCCAGGCAAGTTGATGCAGACTCTGGCCACCCTCCCTTCGGCATCCATTGGCCCTGGCAATCCCACTCCGACAAACGCCGCCTGATGGTTCGGATCAACGGCCTCAATAGCCTCGCAAAGAGCAACTGTGACAGCACCCGGCATTGAGGGTTGAGGAGTTTGTAACTGGGTTTCTGCCAGCAGATGGCCCAGTCGATCAAATCGAGCCACCTTGATCGCGGTGCCGCCCAGATCGACACCAATGAACTGAGGAGGTTCAGTTGCCAACGCGTTAAAAACGAAAAAACAATTGCAACTGGCTTTGCCAGGTTCCCTGACTATCGACAGAACCGGAGAGATCAATGTTGGGACTGATCTGATAGGTAAGAGTCCCCTGAGGAGGAATAGCGCTACGGTCTGGTGTCGTTAAAACCGAGAGATTAAGTCGCTCAGTGACATCAATGCCAATATTGGTGACCAATTCAAGCGAAGGTGGTACCTGCCCAGAGACTCGTTCTCTTTTACTTGTCACCTCTGGCGAGACATATGTAGGGGAAAGGGTGATTTGCATTCGCTGACTAAAAGCATCAGAGATCGTTCCCAGCAACGGAGTGAGAAGAGATTGACCAATCACAGTTGCCAATGCCGCACGACTATCGTCTCCCGATAACCCCGCCAGGGAATTTCCACCAATCAATCCCAACAACTGAGCACGAGGCAATGACGGCGAACTGCGTAATTGAATGTACTGTCGAGATTGGCTGCCTTTTTGACGACTCCAGAGTCGATCTGCAGGGCCCTCTGCATTCACCATTACTTTGATCATCCGAAGCTGTCCTCCGACTCCCAACGCACCTGTTCCATTGGTATCAAATACATTCGAAGATGCAGCATCGCTATCGGTGCCCAAGCTAACGCTGTCGGAAACCTGACTTGTCATGGCTACATCAACGTAGGGGATTAGACCTTGAGATGGCGTAAACACAGCCACATTCGGAGTTCGTCGATCCAGGCTGAAGGTAGTCGTAAATAGATTTAATCGTCCGCTTAGCATCCAAACCACACCACGAACCTGAAGGTTTGGATCAAGAGACCCATTCAAGGTGAGCAAACCTTGCGTACGGAAATTGGCTAGAGGCTTAGCCGAAATGCGCAGATCTGGCCCCAACTTCAATCGAAGATTATCGAATCTGACGGCAGGAATATTTGGCATAACAGAGCGCAACATCTCACTCCGGTTGACATCTACATCCGGTCCGAGCAATACCAAAGGCTTCTTGAAATCCCACTGCTGCTCGAGCAAGGTGTTGACATCAACAACTTTGCTGCTGCTGGAAGCCACTAAAGCCAATCCAGAACCAGACCTCTTGGTTGATTTAACAACAGAGGTAATTGGTCGCATTAATCCTGAACCAGCAGGAGTAATAGCACCATCATCAATAGTGACCTCACCGCCAAGTAGTGGTTTTAGCAATGCACCTCTAAGCTTGAGATTGGCGTCCACCGCCACATCAGCCATTGGCAACTTAAAACGAGACTTACTAATCTCAATAGTCAGAGGATGCTCCTCTGCTGCAGGGCGAAGCAAGGCAATAGCTCCAGCACCTTGCAAGATGCCATTAGCGCCAATCTTTGCCTTGAGGTGCTGCACTTCAAGGCGATTGAAGTCGAAAAACATTTTCGCCTCTAACTCCTTAAAAGCCTGATCCATGAAGACGAACTCGCCGTTCTCCATCACTAAAAAGCCATTCGCTTGTGGAGAGCTAAGGCTGCCGCTTAACAACAACGAAAGATCGGAACTACCCCCCTTCCAAGTGAGCGCACCTTCAGCAAAACCATCCAAAAAGCGAAGACCATCTCCATGACTTTCAACCCTGACGTCTATCGGTAAGGAGGGATCAAGAGGCACTTGACCTATCACCGTTACAGGCTCTTGAGAAGATGAGCTACGCAGCGCGAGATCAAGTTTCAAGAGGGAGTCAGCAAGGGAAATCTGCCCTTTATCAAAGTTCAAGGTGCTATCAGCCAACTTGGCGTTCTCTAAAACCAAATCAGCCGTGAGCTGAGGGCTTCCATCTCCCAGGTTGTATCGACCAGAAAGTCCAAGGGCACCTCTCAATGAGGTAGGTAGAGGTGCAACCAATGACAGCAGAGAGAAGGGGACGTGAAGCAATGAGAACGTCCCTCCACCACCATGCAGTGGTCCCTGAATGGTGACGAAAAGGGGTTTTATTTGTAAAGCATGGTCCTGATCTTCACCTTCCCTCCAGAGATGTCCCTTTGCCTTTAACTCCAGCTTCAGCTTGGCTAGATCCGGACCTTTTAAATCAATCACCGCATCCATCTGTCCTTGCAAATCTTCCGGATGGATGACCTTGCTCTGACGATTGCGTTGATTGAAATCACTTAGAGATGAATGGGCCGCCACTAGGGCCTTAAGTTGGCCGTCCAAAGAGCCGCCAAAGGTCTGCACCAACAACGTGCCCAGGTCTCGGGCATCACCGACCGCAGGTGGAGCAACATCATTAATCGTTGCAAGTTGCTGTGCAGTTGACGTCAGCCAACGAGCGCTCAGTCCGCGAGCCTCTGCCTTTGCAGAAAGTTCACCTCCAAGCTGACCTTGAGCATCAAGGGTTATTTGACCTGTATCCGGTGGCAAAAACTCACCAGTCAGCTCGTAGGAATGGTTAGCAACCTTCCCTTGAAGCAAAGCCTGTCGCAATTGAATACCCATCAATCCCGGATGGCTGATGGTGACTTGGCCATCCACAGCTAGAGGCTGGAGACCAAGGCTGCCTGAACCGCTGAACTGACCGTAAATGCCTTCAAAGCGCTGCTTAGCAGCCATCGCAACCTCAACTCCCTCCACGCTGAAGTTATCGAGCTGCCAGCGATAGCTTGCTGGAGTGCCATCTAAAGAGAGCTCTCCAGCGCCACGACTAATCGTCAACTCCTTAGGCAGCCAATTGCGACCAAGCTGAGAAGAGAGCTGACCTGGAATAACCGCCCCTGCAGAGGTCATCCGCAGGATGCCGCCACCAGTAGGGAGTCCGCTCAAGTTCCCCTGCCAAGCTTCCCGCAGCCGCAGCCGGCCCACCTCTGGATTTACCACCCGGATGAAAAGGTTTGGACGAATAGACGAGAGAGGTCCCCTCACCTGACCAGAAGCCGCAAGGGTTCCGGCCATTGAAGTGTCGAGTAGAGAACCAACACGAGCCAGAGGGAAAGGACTCAAATTCAGCTCGGCCTGCAGTTCTCCAATGAGCAAGCGCCCCTGATCAACTGACAACGGCATATCAGCCACAACATTCAGCTGAGGACTGCTGAACTGCTTTATGCGAAGTAAGCCTGACTCTGCCGACCATCCCGCTTGCAACGACCAATGCTCCAGCAAAGGATTGCGTTGTTGAGCAAGGGCTAGCTGAAGCTTGGGAGTAAATGAAGCACCCTCGAGCTGGACCCTCCCCTTGACTAAAGATTGGTTACCGAGGAGTTCTGAAAGCAAAGGAATACTCTTCCATCCAGTCCCCGCCAACTCCAGGCGCTGAGTACTTACCCCTAACTGAGGATATAAAGGCCCCCTGGCGCGGACCTTAAGGCCTGGAGAATTAACTTCAAGGCTGTCAAGAATGGCTTTAACGGTCTTTGGATTACGCCAGTTAGTGCGCATCTGCAATTTCATTTGCAGCGGGCCATCCACCGGACTCTTCGGATCAAGACTCCAGAGACCACTGGCTCTCAAACGAGGCTCATGCCAAGGCCCATCAATACGAGCCTGGAAGGCATGTCCTTGATGCTGTTGGTTGACCTTTAAATCGATGCCATAGGAATTATTGAGTCGAGCCCCCCCCTGAACAGAAGCTGTCCAAGGTCCATAGCGCCAATGACTCAAAGGCAGCTGCAGTTGATCTTCGCGACAGCTGATCCTGGCCTCACGAGAAGAGAGTGACTCGGGGAAAGAACCACCCCGCAGTTGAAAACCGACCAGTGATAAGGCTCCATCACAGCCCACACGCCCCTGCTGAAGACTTAATTGAAAATCTCCACCAATCTGCCCCTGCAATTGCAGGGGCTCATTCCCAGGCAAAAGCCCCTGCAATTGTTTAAGTCTGATCTTCTCCAACCGAACACGGGCATCTAACTCCAAACGATCCCAGCGCCCACTGCCTTCCAAGAAGAGCCGTCCTTGATCAGGCAAACCAAGCTGGGCAGCCCCTTTGACCCACCCCTGCGCTAATTGGACGTCTGCGCGAGCATTGGCAGTGAACTTCAGGTTGGCTGGCTGAATATTTACCCTCGCCGGCTGAGTAAACCGCAACCGAAGATCAATCTTTGGCGGCGGTTCACCTTTAGTTGGTCCAGGGACCCAGTAAGAACCGCTGTTGTTACGACGCAACGTCAACCGCGATCCCTCAAGAGTGACTACAGCAACAGGCCTGAGACGGATCAAACTGGCCAGTGGTGCGAGGCTTACCGTTAAACCTTCAAGTGAAGCCCTTGAGTTGTCCTTAGGCCCCGGCAGCACTTCAGTCGGACCAATTGCTAGTCCCAAGGGCCGCAAACCCCGGTAATCTCCGATTTTCAACGGATGACCTAGAGGTTCTGAAAGCTTCTGCTCCAGCTCTGGACGTAGACGCTCAAAAAGGGCAGCAACGAGTCGATCTGCGCCAACCCAAACAATCAGACTGCCACTGAGCAATAAAAAAGCTGATCGCTTCCATCGTGCTTTGGCCAAAGATGGAATCCTTACTCCCATCGATTTGAGTCAGACTTACCGGGAGCATGCGAAATATAAGTAGTTCCCTCGCAGTTCACCAGCCCATCCATGTCCATTCCAGAGTTAATTCAAACCGCTACCGGATGGCTTGCCTGGTCAGGCCTAGCCCTAAGCGGAGTCACCTTAATTGCTTTCTTGCTGCGATGGAATCAACGGTTCCGCTTAATTGGTGTGACCAGCTTTAACCTTCTGCTTTTAGCAAGCTGTTGGGCTTTTAACGTCAGCTATACCCCTCCACTGGCTGTTGAAGGAGCTCTCTCCGTCCCGGTTGTATATGACAACAGCACTAACCTTCTAGTCGCACAGGCGTTTGAAGACTTTCCAAATGAGGCCATAAAACCAACTTTGGAACAATTGGCAGGGAACCTACATGGAGGTGGTTACAACGGCTCAGTGGTGCATGTTCGACTGCGCAAACTCGAACCAATCGGGAATGGTGTAAGCCAACCAGTAATTCTCGGCGAAGTAATTCGCGACTTGCGTCAGAACATCACGCTGCCATTGCCAGAAACAAACTATGCAGACTGATCAAACTCTGGAAAATCTGCCTCAGAGCTTTCGTCACGAACATGCCCAGCTCATAAATGCAGGAATCACAACGTGGATTGCTCTTAAACATCTCGAGGGTAATGAACTAAACAATCTCACCAAAGGCAGCCTTGCCACTGTCCGCAACCTCAAACGATTGCAAGGCATAGCTGCACTTGTTTGCGAGCTAAATTTAAATCCAGCAAATGCTGCATTACTAGTCCACTCAGGGCTTGCAACAACAGCTGTTTTAGCTGCAGCCAGTCCAAATGATGTTGTGCGCCAAACAGGACGACTGCAACGCCAACTCAATAGCAATCAACAATCACTCGTGAACCTTGCTACGGCAAGCCGTTGGATCCAACTTGCCAAGAACAGGCAACTGCAAAACTGACCCTACTAAGCCCCACATACCCGGTAACGATGTCTCAAATATAAGGAAGCAACAGATCTCGAGGTCCCATGCGCTATCTTCCAGCGCTACTAGTTATGGCCCTTGCTATTACTTCGGATGTCAAGGCGCAATCCGGCCTATTTGAAAGCGTCAAAAACAACAAAGCTGAACGTATTTCACTGTGCAATCAATTCAAAGCTCTTAATGCCAAAGGGATTTCAGCCCACTCAGGTCAATCAATCTCCAAAGTAGCCAAACAACGAAATCTCAACTCCAAAGACGCAGACATTGTGATCACTTACGTGATCGGAATGACCTGCCCTGATGTGTTCTGAAGGTCAAATTAACGATAGATCCGTTTACTGGCGCGATGCCAGCCTGACTCTCACTGACGGCGTCAAGCTCGTTGCCAGGCTATGGCTACCCAAAAGAGAGGGAACATGGCCAGCTCTATTGATGCGTCAGCCCTACGGACGCGATATCGCCTCAACTGTGACCTACAGCCATCCGGCCTGGTGGGCAAGTCATGGCTACTTGGTGGTGATCCAGGACGTACGTGGGCAAGGTGATTCGGAAGGCCAATTCAATGGCTTCTCTCAAGAGGCGACTGACACCAGCCAGACTCATGCTTGGGTGCGAGCGTTACCAGAATGCAATGGCCGCCTTGGAACCTATGGCTTTTCCTATCAGGGCCTAACCCAGCTACTTGCTGAATCCGGGACACCACCACCGGACTGCCTGGCGCCAGCCATGGCTGGAGTCGATGAACGAAATCACTGGAGCTGTGAAGGCGGTGCCTATTGGTGGCACATTGGTCTTGCCTGGGGCCTGCAACTCGCAGCACTACAAGCTCGTCGCCGTGGCAATGAAGAAGGCTGGATGGAACTACGCCGCAGTCTGGAAGACGGTAGCTATCTACATGAGGGGCCTGCACTCCTAAAACGCCATGATCCTCAGGGAATGGCCCTGTCATGGCTAAATCGCTCGAGCCAGAGCGACAACGGCTGGACCGTTCACCAGCCACTGAAATCCTGGCTGCGTAAGCCGATGTTGCTTATAGGTGGCTGGTGGGACCCCCATCTAAACGGCCTGCTTGACCTATATCAGCAATCGAGCCAAGCAGGTGGTAGTCCTGAACTTCATATCGGTCCAGCAACCCACCTTCAGTGGTGGCCAGAAACACAACAACTCCTGCTGAGATTTTTCGATCGCCACCTTCAAACCTCGCAAGTCTCAACTAATCAAAAAAGACATTTGCGGGGCTGGAACATCACAACCAATCAATGGCAGGAAATCACATACACCACTAAGAACTCAAGCTCACCAATCTCAAGCTGGGGGCTTTCAAGTAAAGGATTGGCCTGCCTTGATCCCTCAGAAGGCATCCTTCAACGCAATAAACAAGGGAGCGGATTGGTTCATGTGGTCCATGACCCTTGGCGACCTGTTCAAGCAGTCGGAGGACATTTGAGCCCACAACCAGGCCTAGTAGAGCGAAGTGCCGTAGACCAGCGTGCCGATGTAGCCACCTTCACCAGCCAAGCATTGCAAGAATCCCTGCAGCTAAATGGGATCCCGTCACTGCAACTAACCATGCAGTCAGATCAACCTGGATTTGACCTCTGTGTCGCCCTCTCCATTGTCAATCGAAGCCAAAGCCAAGCAAAACAGATCTCAACCGGAGTTCTGCGTGTACAAGGGGAAAGTGCCCTGCGGCTTCTACCGCGAATGGTGCTTTTGCAACCAATACTTGCCGACCTGCAACCAGGAGAGCAGTTGCGATTATCTATAGCCGGCGCTGCCTGGCCGGCGATAGGAGTAAACCCAGGCCACGATCAACAGCCCTGTGGACCTCCATCGGCCCACTGCAAAGTGGTGACTCTGACTTTGCAGCTTTATGGATCAAAGTTGCTGCTCTTGCCACTCGACTCCGGCAAAATGAATAACGATTTCTCCCAAGAGCCTTGAAGCTATCTGCTTGCTTAATAGCCCTATCCCTTGGGCTCCCTTGCAGCCTGGGTGCACTACCCCTGCCAACTTTTGCAGCAGATGCGTCCATTCAAAGGACCCCTCTTAGCCCCGCTCAGGCGACAAAAGCAGCTCAAATCCTTCTAAAGGCATTAGCCAATAAAGATGCCAAAACCATCTATAGCCAGCTGTCAGAACCTCTGCATAGCACTACTACCACCGAACGAATCCAGCAGCGCCTAGAAAGTCGGCCTCATCAAGTTTCCGGAAGTCGCATTGTCGAAGTCAGTTCAGGTTTAGACGACACCACTGTTGAAGCAATGGTCATGAGCGCAAAGGGAGAAGTCCCTCTGATAATGGTTCTCGATGAAAGTGGAAAACTGATTGCATGGAAATGGACTGGCCAGGCACTGCCGATCGAACAATCGGCTATTGACTTCGTCAACGATCTAGCTTCCAAGCGCTGGGTATCTGCACGTTCCCTGCTTGAACTGAGCTTCCAACAGGAACTAAAACCAGAAGACATACAACGCAAATGGACAAAACTCGACCGCGTCACTGGAGGGTTTAAAAAGATCGAAACTGCGATCGTTGCCAGCCAAGGTGGTGAGCAGCAGCTGGTTCTCGTGACTATTGAATTCGGAAATTTGACAGACAACCTTTTCGTGATTTTTAACGACCAAGGAGAGATCATCAACGTGGACTTCTCCGCTGATCTTGTCTGATTAATCAGCATTCCCTGATTCAACTTGCACTACTGGCGCTTAGTTCGCCCTTCAAGCCCACGAACCGATCTAAGCTCCCGGCCAACAATGCCTTTAGCTGATGACCACCAGTTTTGCCCTCGACTGGATGGTTCAGGACAGCCAAAAGCTTGCTGAATGCCGCCACGAGAGTCCCTTTTCGGTGCTTGGTCCACAGCCCCATGAGGGGAAATGGATAGTACGCATCTGGATGCCGGAGGCAAGCCAAGTAGAGCTACTAATTAATGGCAGTACTACTGCCATGACCACACCTAATCACCCTTGGATCTTCGAAGCAGTTCTTGACCAAGACCCTGGCAGCAAATACCAAGTTCGCATTAACCGAGGAGGACTCGAGCACAAACAACACGATCCATGGGCCTTTCGAGAGGAATGGATGGGGGAGATGGACCGTCACCTCTTTGCAGAAGGCAACCATCACCACATCTGGCAACGCATGGGGGCTCACCTGATCGAGCTTCAGGGTGTTGAAGGTGTGATGTTCTGCCTCTGGGCTCCCCACGCCCGCAGTGTTTCTGTGCTTTGCGATTTGAATTCATGGGATGGACGTCATCACCCGATGCAAAAACGCCAGGGGGGCCTCTGGGAGTTATTTATCCCAGGGATAGAGGAAGGGAGCCTTTACAAATACGAGATCAGAGCCCAAAACGGTCATTGCTATCAGAAGGCTGATCCCTACGGTTTCCAACACGAGGTACGCCCCGCAACCAGTTCCTTAGTAGCAAAGCTAGATCGCTATCAATGGCAAGACGAGCACTGGATGCGGCAAAGAGACAGCCGCAATGCTCTGGACCAGCCAATTTCAGTGTACGAATTACATCTGGGCAGCTGGATGCATGCTGCTGCCGATGAACCGTATATCGAGGCGGATGGCACTCATCGCAGACCAGTACCCGCTGCAGACATGAAGCCTGGAGCCAGGCTACTGACCTATCCCGAACTAACCGATCAACTGATTCCATACGTGAAGGATCGAGGTTTTACCCATATCGAACTAATGCCAATCTCGGAACATCCATTTGATGGTTCGTGGGGATACCAAGTAACTGGGTGGTATGCCCCCACAAGTCGATATGGAACACCCGATGAATTCCGTAGCTTTGTTGACCACTGCCACGCCGAAGGCATCGGAGTAATCCTCGACTGGGTACCTGGACATTTCCCGAAAGATAGTCATGGTCTTGCCTTCTTTGATGGGACCCATCTCTACGAACATTCCGACCCACGCATCGGTGAACACAAGGAATGGGGCACACTGATCTTTAACTACAGCCGGAACGAAGTTCGCAACTTCCTAGTTGCCAATCTTGTCTATTGGTTTGAGCAATTCCACATTGATGGCATTCGTGTTGATGCAGTCGCCTCGATGCTCTATCGCGACTACCTTCGCCCTGACGGAGAGTGGCTTGCCAATGAAGAAGGAGGGCGAGAAAACACCGAAGCCGTTCTATTCATGCAACAGGCAAATCACGTTCTCTTTCAACACTTCCCTGGTGCACTTTCAATTGCGGAGGAGTCAACAACCTGGCCAATGGTTACCCAACCCACGGATATAGGAGGTCTAGGGTTCAACCTCAAATGGAATATGGGCTGGATGCATGACATGCTCGATTACTTCGAGCTTGATCCTTGGTTTAGGCAATTTCACCAGAACAACATTACCTTCTCAATCTGGTATACCTACACTGAAAACTTCATGTTGGCACTTAGTCATGATGAAGTTGTTCATGGCAAAAGTCATCTTCTTCATAAAATGCCAGGAGATGATTGGCAGAAATACGCAAATGTTCGTGCGTTACTTGCCTATATGTGGACTCACCCAGGCAAGAAAACCATTTTCATGGGAATGGAATTTGGTCAACGCTCAGAATGGAACGTATGGGGAGATCTTCAATGGGAGTTACTGCAACATGAGCCGCATAAGGGCCTACAAAAACTAATTGACGACCTAAATATTCTCTACAAAGCAGAGCCATCTTTATGGCGAGATGATTTCGATCAATACGGATTCCAATGGATCGACTGCAATGACAATCGCCATTCGGTAATCAGCTTTATGCGTCGTGAAAGCAGTTGCGGAAGCTGGCTTGTTGTTATCGCCAACTTCACCCCACAAAGTCATTCCCAATACAGGGTTGGAGTGCCTGTTAAGGGCTACTACGAGGAAATCCTCAACACAGATAGCGCCCGTTACGGCGGCAGGAACCTTGGCAACATGGGTGGCAAGACAACAGATGAATACAACATCCATGGATATGAGCAGTCCCTTGATCTCTGCCTACCAGCACTGAGCGTGCAGGTCTTCCGCCATGACCCCAAACAAAACCTTTAAGTTCAGCCACAACCAAAGAACATGTGACGAAACTGCTGCTTCCACATCTTTAAAGGCCTTAACAACAACGGCCTTCAGGTAAGTTTTCTGATTGATCCTGACCCCGTGTAATGAGCGACTCACTGCCCTTGTTGCTCCGCGCTGCGCGTGGTGAATCAGTGGAGCGTCCCCCTGTTTGGATGATGCGCCAGGCGGGCCGCTACATGAAGGTCTACCGGGATCTCCGGGACCGCTACCCCAGCTTTCGAGAGCGTTCCGAAAACCCTGATCTCTCTTACGAGATCTCGATGCAACCGTTCGAGGCATTCCAGCCCGATGGGGTAATCCTCTTCTCAGACATCCTCACTCCTTTGCCCGGTATGGGCATCGACTTCGACATCGTCGAAAGCAAAGGCCCCTTAATTCAAGAACCAATCCGTAATCTCAGCCAAATTGAAGCGCTGCGTCCACTGGAACCCAAAGCAACGATGCCTTTTGTAGGTGAGGTGCTTGGACGTCTGCGTGAAAGCGTTGGGAACCAAGCTGCCGTACTTGGTTTTGTAGGAGCACCTTGGACTCTTGCTGCCTATGTAGTTGAAGGTAAAGGCAGCAAAAACTATGCCGTGATCAAAGCCATGGCCTTCCAACAACCAGACCTACTCCATCGTTTGCTCAACCATTTCGCCGAATCAATTGCTACCTACTTGCGATATCAGATCGACGCTGGTGCTCAGGTGGTGCAAATGTTTGATTCCTGGGCCGGCCAGCTCAGTCCGATCGACTACGACACCTTTGCAGCGCCTTATCAAAAGAAAGTTGTAGACCTAGTAAAAGCAACCCATCCAGATACACCAATGATCCTCTACATCTCTGGCAGTGCTGGAGTGTTGGAGCGAATGGGCCGCACTGGAGTCGACATCGTCTCTTTAGATTGGACTGTTGATATGGCTGATGGCTGCGCCCGTCTTCCTAAGCACTTAGGAGTGCAAGGCAATGTTGACCCTGGCCTTTTATTTGGCACTCCTGAAGCCATCCGCGAGCGAATTGTTGATGCAGTCCGCAAGGCTCGCGGCCGTCGTCACATCCTCAACCTTGGCCATGGCATTCTTCCTGGAACCCCAGAAGACAATGCCAGGGTCTTCTTTGAAACCGGCAAAACTGTCAACGATCTGATCGGATCCGCCGCTTGACCCAAGCTCGCATTCTGATCACAGGAGCTAGCGGCTGTGTTGGTCAGTACACAGCCGCCTGGCTTCTTGAAAACTCTGATGCCGAGTTACTGCTATGGCTACGGGATCCAGCAAAACTAACGGCCATCTCACCGCAGCACCCCCGAGTCCAACTACTGGTTGGAGATCTGCGTGAACCATATTGTTTTGCCAATCAACTAGCAACAGTCACCCGCGTGATTCATACGGCAACGGCATGGGGAGATCCAGAGCGAGCCCACCAAGTAAATGTTGTAGCCGTCAAAGCTCTTCTAGAGCTTTTAAATCCAGCAATTATTGAACAGATCACCTATTTCTCTACCGCAAGCATCCTCAACAAGACTCTCCAACCATTGCCTGAAGCATTGGCTTATGGCACTGAGTACATTCAAACTAAAGCCAAGTGCCTCGATGACCTTGAGCACCATCCTTTAGCAGAACGGATCGTGGCAGTTTTTCCCACACTCGTTTTCGGGGGAAGAGTCGATGGTTCGTGCCCTTTCCCTACCAGCTATCTAACCGAAGGGTTGGCAGAAGCAAGCCGCTGGCTATGGCTGGCACGCTGGCTAAGAGCAGACTCCAGCTTTCATTTCATTCACGCAGCAGACATTGCATTCATCTGTGGCCACCTAGCAACGTCACCTCAGCGACCTAACCGAGAAGCTGGCCAAGGAGCTGTTCGGCGTTTAGTCATGGGCCAACCGTCCATCTCTGTAAATGAAGCTGTGGCAACTCTCTGCCGCTGGCGAGGGGTGAGGCGAACTCCTGGCCTACCCCTCTGGGGTTGGCTAATTGAGGCCCTAATTAAGGTCCTACCGATCGAAATCAATGCTTGGGATCGCTTCAGCATCAAACAGCGTCACTTTGTACATGATCCAATCACCACTCCAGAACGATTCGGAGGCCAAAGCATTGCCAGCACACTTGAAGCAGTGTTGGCTGATTCACGTTTGCCAAAGCGAGGAAAAATTCCCAATCAGGGTTAATGTGTACAAATAGCCTTTATTAAACCCTCATGCCTTCAATGCTTCGCTCCATGGCTGGAGCTTTCTGCGCCCTACTTTTGGTGCTTGGCATCGGAGTATCTTCCGTCCAAGCTGCCACTGTTGAAGTGAAGCTTGGCAGCGATTCAGGCATGCTGGCGTTCGAACCCAGCAACATCAAAATCAAAGCCGGGGACAAGATAAAGTTCGTCAACAACAACTTGGCCCCACATAACGCGGTCTTTGAAGGCCATGACGAGTTGAGCCATACAGATCTGGCCTTTGCACCTGGCGAATCCTGGGAAGAAACATTCTCAACCGAGGGAAATTATGACTTCTACTGCGAGCCCCATCGCGGTGCAGGAATGGTTGGCACAGTAGTTGTCGAGTGAGATTGAGATTAATAAAGAGGATGTATCAATAGATACTAGAGATTTCTTAAAACCTCCAAAGGGAAGAGGAGATGATCAAACAATCATCTCCTCTTCCCTTTTTTTATCGCAATAATCGTCTCACTCCTGTGAACTGACAAAGAGCTCTAGCGATATTGCCACCATCAAAGAGCGGATGTATCATCCGATCATATTTACAAGCCTAATGTCACGCCAAGGGCTGATTGATCTTCTGCAAGCTGCTGAGCACAGCTTATCCTTGCGACTTGAATTAAGGAATTGCTCTAGTCATCAGGATCTATTAAACTTAGCTTCACGATATGGTTTTTCTATCAAGCTTTGTGACCTTGAAAATGAAAACAGCTCTCAACGGATAGAGGACTGGTTTGAAAATAGCAAAATCCCTCCAATACGCAAATAACAAATAGATTAAACTCTTCAAGTTTGATTGAAAGAATCAACTATTACAGAAAGCAGTTAGCAGAAGATAATATTCAAAAATCAACCTTTAAAAAACTTATAAACATCCATTAGCAACTAAATAGCAAGATGTTCTATAGACAGAGTGTGGCAAACCCTACTCTGCCGAAAAAGCCGAACTAATTAGAACGGTTAACCGCTTGGCCTCAGTGATCAATCGACATACGGTTTAATCAACGAAAAAAACACATGCAACCAACTGCGGAGAAATTTACCGAAAAAGCCTGGGCCGCAATTGTTTCGGCACAGCAACTAGCCCTTCAACGCAAACAGCAGCAACTTGAAACAGAACATTTATTCCTGTCATTGCTTGATCAAAATGGCTTGGCGGGCAGAATCCTTGAGAAAGCCGGTGTATTGATCGGCAATCTGCAAACAGACCTTGAAGCTCACCTCCAGAAACAGCCCACCCTGCAAGCAGCACCAGAGTCTGTCTATGTAGGTAAAGGGATTAATCATCTTCTCGATCAGGCAGAACAACACAAAGAAGCCTTCGGCGATAGCTTCATCTCTATAGAGCACCTTCTCCTGGCCTTAGCCAAAGACAACCGTTGCGGTCGTCAACTGCTCAGTCAAGCCGGCGTGGATGCAGGCAAACTAAAGGTCGCAATTGATGCGGTACGTGGGAACCAAAAGGTGACTGATCAGAACCCAGAAGGAACCTACGAGTCCCTCGAGAAATATGGCAGAGACCTTACCGCTGCAGCCCGAGAAGGCAAACTCGACCCGGTGATCGGACGGGATGATGAAATCCGGCGCACCATTCAAATTCTCAGCCGTCGCACCAAAAACAACCCTGTCCTAATCGGTGAGCCAGGTGTTGGTAAAACCGCGATTGTTGAAGGATTAGCTCAACGGATAGTCAACGGTGATGTACCAGCAGCTCTACAGAACAGACAATTAATAGCTCTCGATATGGGTGCCTTAATTGCAGGTGCAAAGTATCGAGGTGAATTCGAAGAGCGACTCAAAGCAGTGCTCAAAGAAGTCACCGCCTCTGAAGGACAAATAGTACTTTTTATTGATGAAATCCATACTGTTGTTGGTGCTGGTGCAACCGGTGGTGCAATGGATGCCAGCAACCTGCTCAAACCAATGCTGGCTAGAGGGGAACTGCGATGCATCGGTGCCACAACACTCGATGAGCATCGGCAGCACATCGAAAAAGATCCAGCTCTAGAGAGAAGATTCCAACAAGTACTTGTGGATCAACCCACAGTGCAAGACACCATTTCTATCCTGCGTGGTCTCAAAGAGCGCTACGAAGTTCATCATGGTGTGCGGATCGCCGACAACGCCCTGGTAGCAGCAGCCGTACTCAGCAGCCGATATATAGCCGATCGTTTTCTACCAGATAAAGCTATCGATCTGATGGATGAATCTGCTGCACGACTAAAAATGGAAATCACCTCCAAGCCAGAGGAAATTGATGAAATTGATCGCAAGATTTTGCAGCTTGAAATGGAAAAGCTTTCCCTAGGACGCGAATCCGACTCAGCTAGCAAGGAAAGGCTGGAGAAATTAGAACGCGAACTTGCTGAATTAGCAGAGCAACAGAGCGCCCTAAATGCCCAGTGGCAACAAGAAAAAGGTGCGATTGATGAGCTTTCCTCGCTCAAAGAAGAGATCGAAAAGGTGCAATTACAAGTTGAGCAAGCCAAACGCAGCTACGACCTAAACAAAGCAGCAGAACTCGAGTATGGAACTTTGGCGGGATTGCAGAAACGACTTATCGAAAAAGAAACTGCCCTAGCCCAAGAAGGTGATAAAGGAGACAAATCATTGCTGCGAGAAGAGGTCACAGAAGACGATATAGCTGAAGTTATCGCCAAATGGACCGGTATCCCCGTTGCCAAACTTGTGCAATCGGAAATGGAAAAACTGCTCGGACTTGAAGCCGAGCTCCATGAGCGGGTGATTGGGCAAAAACCTGCTGTCAAAGCTGTTGCTGATGCCATTCAACGTTCCAGAGCAGGCCTAAGCGATCCAAATCGCCCAATTGCAAGCTTTCTGTTTCTTGGCCCTACAGGAGTCGGCAAAACGGAGCTATCCAAGGCATTGGCCTCTCAACTATTCGATAGCGAAGCAGCCTTGGTGCGAATCGATATGTCGGAATACATGGAGAAGCACACCGTAAGCAGACTAATCGGAGCACCTCCTGGTTATGTCGGCTATGAGGCTGGTGGACAGCTCACAGAAGCCATACGCAGACGCCCGTACGCGGTAATCCTCTTCGATGAAGTGGAGAAGGCGCACCCAGATGTGTTCAACGTGATGCTACAGATTCTCGATGATGGACGTGTAACCGACGGCCAGGGTCGCACCGTTGATTTTACAAATACAGTGCTAATCCTTACCAGCAATATTGGCAGCCAATCAATACTCGAACTGGCTGGAGATCAAGGAAAATACAAAGAAATGGAACGACGAGTTAATGATGCTTTGCATGCTCATTTTAGGCCCGAATTCCTTAACAGACTTGATGAAACTATTATCTTCCACAGCCTTAGGCGCGAGGAACTACGTAAAATTGTTGCCCTCCAGGTGAATCGGCTACGTGAGCGTCTTGAGGATCGCAAACTCAACCTTGAAATCAGTGAAACAGCTGCTGATTGGCTAGCAAATGCAGGTTATGACCCAGTTTATGGAGCAAGACCGCTTAAACGAGCCATCCAACGCGAGCTGGAAACCCCTATTGCTAAAAGTATCCTGGCTGGTCAATACGGAGACAGCCAAACTGTGCGTGTGGATGTGAGAGATGAAAGGCTTGTATTGAGTTAATCCTGATCGGCGCAAAGATTGCCAAAGAGAGAGAATGAAACTTGATCTGGGCTAAGTAGTTGCTTGAAACCACTCAGGTAGTTCTTCAAAGCAAGCAGCATTAGCTTCATTCTCCCGCGCCTCTACTCGCCAACAACAGGTGCGTCCAGCATCTCGATTCAGTAAAAGTGCGTTAGCCCATTGCCAAACAAGTTCAGCGCTGGACTCCATACCGACATTGTCCATAACCCTCAGATCAACAGCACCCTGCTCATGCAGTTCCTGCCACTCAGACAGGAGCGGATCATCCGCATTGGCTAGGAAGGTGTGATCAAATTGGTCACGAAGTTGTTGCTCTAAAGGCCTAAGGCTGGAAAAGTCGACGACAAATCCGTAGCTATCAAGCTGCTGAGCGGCAAACCAAAAAGTAAAACTACGGCTATAGCCATGCACAAATCGGCAGTGCCCAGGATGGCGCCATTGCCTATGGCAGCATGGATATCCAGAAAAATGCTTGCTACAGGTATAAGCAAGTGTGAGCCTTTTCGTCACAGGCGTCAATTCAGAAGATTACTGCGGTTGGCCTAGATTCTGCCATTAGTTTAGCTGGTGGTTGCTGCCTGTAAGTTTAAGGAGCAAGGTATAGGTTGGCATACTTAAGTGGATTTGGGATGTCGAATAACGTAAAAAGCCTTGCCATTGCATTGACATTTAGGCTGTGGTTTTCGCGCAATAGTTAACAACATTGACCTTCAGTTTAATTAGCACACCCTTGAGCACAGAGCATGCAGAGCTGAATTGCCACAAGGGCCGACGGCAACAATCTCTAGCTCATCGGCAGATGAGTGTGATGGAGGTAGAGGCGGTTGAGCTTCTCTATGTCTTGACTATCTATTGCTTTTGAGGGCATTTCTCGTAGCCTAATTTGTTGACTTTAAACGCTGGGCCTTCTATTTAGCCCTAGTTCGTATTGTTATGGTGTTTATATGTCTATATTTTATATCGTCATATAGCAAGGCTTTGGAGCCGAGGGAGTCCAAGGTATTGATGGCACATCATTGTGGTTAGTGCCAAAGTGATTGAGAAGAGAAACATTGTGGTGGTGACATGAATCCAAGCCAGGATCATCTTGGCTCCTCTATTCGATGGGGAAGTTTTCAGGCCGGAAGGAGCCTAACCATGGCCTCGACGTCTTGGCTCATCAGTGGGCTGAGCGTATCTCCAATGATCAACAGTCTTTTGCCAGCGATTGCGACTCTACCTGTTTTGCTACCTCTGAAGAGGAAAAGCAGTGGCTATGGACTTATACTAATAGCTTTGATTCTTCTTTTAATAGTTAGCTATCTGCAATCAATAGCCATAGTCAAAGTCCAATTCCTGTTATTAATTTCGTTTATTGCAACATTCCTTTTTGGTATTGGCAATGAAATGAGCCAGCTGACAATTCAAAGAAGAATTGTTAATGAAAAAGGCCTTCCTGTAAATCGCTTACGCACAAGTAGCGAGCTGGGATCGCTTTCAGGTAATATCCTAACTGGTATGCTTTTTCCGGCTATCAGACAATATTTTCCAGCACTACTACTACTTCTACCTTTGGGTCAATTAGCCTACCGAAACAAACAAGAGACTTCGCAAGTCGGATCAATAAGTCAAATAAGGACTGAGATTCCCTTCAACAAATTGTGTGCTCTACAAGGTTTGGTATTCGGCAGTCTTTTTGCACTTCTAGCACTATGGGTTCGCAGTATTGGAGAGGGGAACTGCTTTGACTTCGGGATGCTATTAGCTGCTTATGGTATTGGGCGTAGCGTTAATAGGGTACTGCCAACCTTCTCGCAAACAATAAAGTATCCACTAATGGCAGCTCTACTAATTCTGACTCAATTCACTTCAGGTATCGGCGCAGCAGTTCTCTTCGTACCATTTGGAGCCCTTGCTGCAAGTACAGATGCTGCGCTAGTAGAAAGTATGGCGCCAATGGGAGGAGATGCCCCACTTCGATGGCAGGTTCTAATCCGTTCAAGCTCGGCCGGCGGCCTAGCAGGCAGCCTTCTCATGGGTATGTTCACACAAATATTTGGACTTAATGCAGGACTGCCTTTACAGGTGTTTGCTTTCCTGGCAGCAATGATATTAGTCGGCAGGCGTATTAGCACATCATTGCATGAAACTTCAGCTTAATTATTGATCAAAAGATGACAAGCTATATCTCAGAAGTTGCAGACCAATGCACAGCAATACCTGAAGTTGCATTACAGCAAGTAGGTGCAACCTTCAATGCC
>MPLU02106899.1_pt1 | contig 35149 bp, 33 predicted proteins | sample 1617381 | NCBI WGS metagenome assembly MPLU02 (sample SAMN05944801, study PRJNA350692) | marine metagenome | biome: marine; feature: ODZ; material: water; isolation source: 90 m water sample filtered on 0.2 um supor filter | place: Pacific Ocean | collected 2012-04-08 | depth 90m m
CTCAAAAGTACTAACCATAGATGTCGCATATGAAGTCGACGGCTCTCAATAATCATCCAAATGGTTACAGCTCCAGCACCTATGATCAGATCACGGGACAATGATTGAGCAGCAGGATTCACATTAGATAATTTTACAAATAAACTAATATCAAAAGCCGGTCCGTATTGATTCATAAAGTCGATATTGGCCATTGTAGGAAGGACCCCTCCTGTGATCGCCAGGATCAAGTAAACCCATTGAAGCCAGCTGTTTGGTACTTTCATTTCACTAATAAGCCAATAGAATATATGCTAACAAATCAGCTATGCAAGGCAGACGATTCACTGTATATATATTATTACTATCTTAAGCGGCTGTAGTGCACCCTTAAGCAAAAGCTGATCTTAAGTTCAAAGACCCATGGCTGGGGGTTGACTGATAATTGGCAAATCAATAAAGCAGGCAATTGCTGATAGGGCAGCAGAGATGATTAGCGATCGGACAGCAAAGGTGATTCGGCCATTATTCCTTTGCAAATCGAAAGATTTGTTGCCAGGGAACAGAGGTTGGCAGCACCATCCCGCAATCAGCGCTACAAATGGCCACATGATTAAAGTCAGGAGTATGTAATTAAAAATCATGCCCATTGATCAAACTTAACTTGTCCAACTCTAGCCAGGATTTCAATGCTCTTGCAAAACTTATGCGCATAGAGGCCTCCTGCTATGCAATTACTAGAAAGTAGTAATTGAATCTGGCTCACAGTTTACAGATTGGGAGCCAGGGAATGCTTGGCTTAGAACAATTATAAAAAAGAACTCAGGCATTAATAATCCAGGCAAAATACTCTGGCCAAATATAAGTTTGGGAATTATCTTAAACTATCTACATCGAGTTCCAATACATTTTGCTCTACGGTGTTGAGCAGTGCTTCACAGTGTTCCAGGTAAATCTTTGCGTGTAAGTAGCACCGTTGAAGCTCTTCTACGGGAACATTTTCGTTCTGCAGTTGAACAAGCAGTAGATCAAGTGCTTGGAGGGATTCCTCATAACTGAGCGACTGTGCATCTTGGCGCCACTGCTCCTGCATGCTCTCAATCGCTGCTTTTACTGTGTTAATGGCATGCCTTTGCCCTCTCGAACCGAGGCTTTTAGAAGCGTTCTCTGACGATGAATTTTTTTTCATGTTGATGCACTTTGAGCATGAATTGCTTCTGCTGTGACATCGATTTGACCATCACTGAGTTGGATGTTCAAACTGTCCTGCGCAGATACATCACCCACACTTCGTAGGGCTTTGCCTTGGTTATTCCTGACGATGGCAAAACCGCGCATTAACCAGAGTTCTGGAGATAAGGCCTCAAGGAGCTGATTTTTCTGGTTCAAGCGCATTCGCTGAAGCTCTATCTGCTTCAGCGGTTGTTGAGACTCCAACACTTTGCCTCGATCTAAAAGCCGCTCTCGTTGTTTACGAATCAACCAATTGCTGTGATCCACGAGTCGTTGACGCCTTTGCATCAGTTCGCTTTTAGCCGACTCCCTACTTGGCAGCAAAGCAACCATTGCAGCCGTTGGCGTAGCGGCCCGATGGTCAGCGACCAGGTCAGCCACGGTCTGGTCGTCCTCATGCCCTAATCCAGTTACTACAGGAATGGGGAAATCAGCCAATTCACGACAGAGGGATTCATCGTCAAACACCATCAGGTCTTCACGACTTCCTCCTCCTCTCGCTAGCACGATCGCTGCTATGCCTAGTTGTTGATACTGATTAGACAGATAATGCAAAACGGATTGAATCTCTTTTGCTACATCACCTTGTACTGGAATTGGAATAATAACTAATCGAGTTAGCGGCCAACGATCTTTTGCTGTGCGAAGCATGTCAGCAAGAGCGGAACTCGGCACACTGGTAAGGATGGCAATAGCTGCCGGATGTTTAGGTAATGCTCGACGCCTAAGTTCATTGATCACACCTTCTTTAAGTAGTAGGTTTTTTATAACTTCGTACTGACGAAGCACCGTGGAAAGAGTTGGCCGAAGGTCGATTACCTGTACGGCCAAGCTTGCTCTAGTTGCCCAAAAGTTGATTTTGCCAACAACCGTTACCCCATCACCTTCTACAGGTCTGTAAGTCAGTTGGTTTAGCTTCGAAGCCCAGGCCACTGCTGTGATGCTCGCGTCACCATCAGTAAGGGTTAGCCAAAGATGGCCCTTTTTTACCTGTGACTTGGAAACCGAGGCTTCCACCAAAAAGCGGGGAGCAAAACCCCGTTCCAGCAGAGTGCCAATGGCAGCGTTTAGCTCGCGGACCGAATAGTTTGGGAGAGATTCAGCAATCAAGACGTCTGTAGGCCAGGCCCCAATAAAGGCAGGTCACGACGCTAAGCGCAGCAAGGGCATGACCCCAAGCATGATCTAACTGGGTAGACGCGATTGCGAAAAACACCAGTGCGCTACTTATCAAACGTGCACCGTCGCGTCGGTTGTTTACGAAGAACGGGGCCAAGTCAATAAAGCAAGGGTCTCACTACTGTGGACCACCGCCTTTGCGGTTTAATCCTGCAGCAACTTTTATCGCTTGAAAAACAGCAACAAACATGATGCATTTGCTTGCTCTGTTACCAAGACTCAAGGGCATCTAGCCCAGACCCATCTGAGCAAGAATGCTTTGACCGGTCAGCAGTTCGGTGCCAAGGCCAATGACTATGCCGATCATGGCCAAACGGCCATTCCAGGTTTCTGCAAAGTTGACGAAGCCGAAACGAGGCTGTGGCTGAGCTTTGTCTGGCATTAGAAGCTCCAAGTCCTCATCAACGTAACAAAGCTTAGAAATATCTTGACGGCCTTAATTGCGATGGAGATGCATTCCTAATGCAGATTCCCCTGCTTGCCTGCATCTCAATCGCGGATATGTTTTTTGATGCTGGCAGTCGCTTTAGCTTCGCGAGGGTTATCTGGCCAAGGATGCTTGGGATAACGACCGCGCATCTCGCGTCTCACCTGCTGATAACTACCAGCCCAGAAAGCTGATAGATCTCTGGTGAGCTGCAAGGTACGCCCTGCTGGAGACAGCAACTCAAGGGTCACGGGAAGCTTGCCATTAAGCAATGTTGGACCATCTTCACAACCAAACATTTCTTGAAGCTTCACCGACAATCTCACCTCTCCATCGCCATAACTCAGCGCAGCAGATCGACCTGAAGGAATGGTTAATCTCTGTGGCAGCAGGAGCTCTAGTTTCTGATGCATTTCCCAGGGGAGGTCTCCCCATAGAGCTTCGATCAAACCTTCCTCGCCCAAGTCATCAAAGCCAAGGCAACCCAAGAGGGAGTTATTGAGCCAGGAGTTTGGTTGATTGGCAAGGTGTTCAAGATCACGAGGCGGCCAAGGACTGCCCAGATGACGATGGGCTAGCTCCAGGCGCTGCCGAAGTTGGTCACTTCGACTACCCCAAGGGAGTTGCTCCAGGCCCTTATTGCACAAGACTCCCAGCAATATTTCCAGGCAGCGTTCAGGTGCAGGTTCAAGGAGGCGTTCGCGTTGGATCAGTAGTTCACCAACCTTCAAATGTCGTTCAGCTCGAATCCTGGAGCTCTCTTCATCCCAGCTCAGTGATTCACACCACTCACCATCTATCTCGCACAGCTTCTCCACCCATTGCATCGAAAGGGGGAGTGCTAATCGGATAAGTGTGTTGGCCTGGCCCTGATCCACCCTTGCCACTGCCAAGGCAGGCGTAGACCTAAGCGGGTCATGCTCGTGGAGTAGAGCGCCGCGCCCCTGTCGCAAACGGTATTGCCCGGCTTGGCCGGGCCTTTCCAGAGCCAACCATTCTGGGAAGGCTTTGGCGATCAATTGTGCTGCCAGGGCGTATTCCGAGAAGTCCTGTTCGGCTTGCTTGCTGTAATCAGCGCGATGCGGAATGGCATTTAGTTGACGCACCAGCTTTTTGCTGAGACGACGCATTTGCTCATGGCGCTTTCTGATAGAGCGATGCACTTCACTCAAGTCTTGACGTAACCACTCCAGACGAGCAATCAAGTCGGAGCCAAACTCATGGCTATTCAAAGGATCGCGATCACTAAGCAAGGCGGCAAGGTCGGCTCCTAGTTCTTCACAGCCCCAGGCCTGAGCTTGAAGCAACAGGATTCCCAACCTTGGGTGTATGCCAAGTTTGCATAGATGACGTCCTGAGGTGGTAATCCGTCCATCTCGATCGAGAGCATTCAGATTGATCAGTTGTTGCATCCCCTTCTGCAACGCTGCCTGAGGCGGTGGATCAAGCCATGGCAGGGTTTCTCCTAGGCCGGCACCCCAGGCCGCCAGCTCAAGCACCACTGGCATGGGATCAGCCACAAGCAATTCTGGAGGAAAATGTTTTGGGCGTCGCAGTTGTTCCGCTGGAGACCAGAGCTGAACACATTGACCTGGTCCCTGACGTCCAGCTCGACCTTGACGTTGACTAGCGCTTGCCAGGCTGGAAGGCACAGTTTCAAGTCCCTCCATGCCGGTATTGGGGTCAAAGCGACTTTGCCGACTCAAGCCGCTATCGATTACCAAGCAAACTCCTTCAAGTGTGAGGGAACTCTCCGCAATCGAACTTGCTAGGACGATCTTGCCCAACCAAGGCGATTCAGCACCCAGCAATGCATGCGCCTGTACATCCAGAGGTTGCTGGCCATGAAGACAAGCAATCTCCCAGTGATCAAGACTTTCTTGCGCCGCCAATAGCTCCTGGGTGCGTTTGATCTCACGTTGTCCAGGCAGGAAGACCAAAACTGTGGGACGTGAACCGAAGCAAACGGCTGTTGAGACAGATACGGCTGTTGCTGCAGATACGGCTGTTGCTGCAGATACGGCTGTTGCTGAAGATGCAGCTGTTGAGGCAAGGTATAAGGCATGAGCCTCAATGGCTCGCATCACCTGGTGGGGCAAAGATTCATCTGGGCGTGGCGGCTGATGTTGAGTGATTACCGGGAATGCTCTTCCCTCGCTCTGCAAAAGAGTTGCTTCTGGCAAGCGAGCTTGTAATTCATCAATATTGAGGGTGGCAGACATCAGCAGAATCCTTAGCTCTGGATGAAGCAGCGGGCGTGCTTCTCTAAGCAAAGTCAGAGCAAGGTCGCTATCCCTTCTTCGTTCGTGAAATTCATCGAAGATCACACAATCAATCCCTTTTAGGCTCGGATCGCTCTGAAGACGACGCAGGAACAAACCGTCGGTGATCACTTCTAATTGAGTTCGTTCTGAACGCAGCTGTTCATGTCTTACAGCGAAGCCAACACGCCCCCCCAAGGGTTCCTTCAGACTTGCGGCTAAGCGCGTCGCTGCTGCTTTAGCAGCTAAGCGTCGGGGTTCCAGCATCCAGATTCGACCTGGAAGAGGAGTTTGGCCATTGATAGCCCCAAGAAGAGCAAGAGGGACTCTGGTAGTTTTCCCGGCTCCTGGAGGCGCTTGCAGCAGCACGGTGGCGCTTTCAGCAAGCGCCTCTGAGAGCTGCGAAAGTAAAGAGTCGATCGGGAATTCTCCCAAGCTCTCACCAGTCAGCTGAACAAAGTTAGGAGAATCAACAGCATCAGACTGCTTAGCGCTCCAATGGCAAAGAGAAGCCTCACGAAAGGCCCTGCCGAAAGCTGCAGGCTGGTCATGAAGAAAACCTTAAGGGCATGGACTTTACTGGTCTAGCCCCTGACCACTGTTTACAGCCCTAGTAGTTCGCAGGGCTTCACATCCTCAACAATCAACGCACGTGACGAGCGCCGTCAACTGGGTGATAGTCCTCACCTGTGAGCTCTTCATAGACGATGGCTGGCAATCCTGTCTCAAACATGGTCTGAAGGGCTTCTTTAAGCAAAGGATTCCAACCTCCGGTGCTCACATCTCCATGACGAACCGTCCAATCCCATGTTCCCTGCAAATCTCTAGGGATGCGGCCTTCTCGATCTCGCCGAGCAACAAGGTCTTGAGATTCCACCAATCCCACGAGAATTGGCTGTTTGCCGTAGGCCGGAGTGAGGCTGAGTTCAAGCCGCACAGGATCTTCTTTCACCAGCCGCAATCGAAACCTTGGAGGCAACTTCACTGCCTTAATAACAGCAGCAACAATGCGTGTTCTTTGATCCACCAGGGCCTCCCCCATCAAGTCCAATCCCGTGCCGGCCTTGGACGTTCTCTTTCTAATTTATTCAGCAGGAGTTTCCGCTGACTGAGGTGGCTCGTTGTCTCCTGAGAAGCGAACGGTGAGTAGTTCCTCATCTGTGATGCGACCTTCCTGGTCTAGTAATTCAGGATGAACAGTGATCAAACCAGTGCGATCACCCTTTGAGTTGCTCTTAATTGCCTGGCTACGCGTTGTTTGCTGAGCAGCGTTAAAACCCTTCCCCATCACCCGAAAGGCTTGCCACAACAGGATGAAGAAGGCAGCACCGTAAATAATCGGGAACAGGGAGTTATCCATAGAGTCTTCATGGTTTGCGACAAAGGCGATTGGTTTATCGCCTAGAGGTGTTCATCATTGCTTGCCCTTGAAAGGTCCTGCCAATGGCAAGTGCCTCACAAAGCAAAGACTGTTCAAATTTCCGAAAGCATGGCAACGGGGTCGATGCATCCATGATTTGTTGCAACAGTTCATTCAGTCTGGGGCTTTTTGAGCGGTTTCGTCGGGAGATGAAGGTTTTATCAATCGAACTCAGACGTATTCGGTCACAGCTCTAACAAGGATTAACTCCGTTGTGCCTGAACGCCTTGCCTACTGTCAAAGCCATCAAAGGATTGTTTGATGCCTTATGTCTGCGTTGCTTGAGAAATCTTCCGCAGAGTTCCGACTCTTCCCTCCAACTTCAAGCTGGAGCAGATTGAGTCGTGGTGGTCTTCTATTAGGCGCTGGATTGGTTTGTCTGCCAGTGTTTTCGGCATTTACTGCCAGTTCGCTGCCGGCGGCAACAGCCTCATCAAAATTATCCCGACAATCGTTTGTGGCAGAAGCTGTAGCCCGCAGTGGGCCTGCCGTCGTCACTCTCGAGACTCAACGGACTATCCGTTCTTTGGGCACAACTGGTGTGCCCCAGGGGCTATTGATGGACCCCCTGTTTCAACACTTTTTCGGCCAGTCCGGCAGAGTTGCTCCCCGCTCCCGAATCGAACGGGGACAAGGAAGTGGTGTGATCTTTTCGACAACGGGATTGGTACTGACCAATGCCCATGTAGTTGAGAAAAGCGATCAGCTCATGGTGGGATTGCCAGATGGTCGAAGAGTGTCGGCCCGACTGGTGGGTCAGGATGCGATTACAGATCTAGCGGTAGTGCAATTAGATGGCCAGGGGCCTTGGCCGAGTGCTCCATTGGGAGATTCTGATCAGCTTCAAGTCGGGGACTGGGCTATTGCCGTTGGCAACCCGTTTGGTCTTGAAAATACTGTGACGTTAGGAATTATCAGCAACCTCAACCGCAATGTTTCCCAGCTTGGGATCTCTGGAAAGCGGTTGGATTTGATTCAAACCGATGCCGCCATCAATCCAGGCAACTCCGGCGGCCCTCTACTAAATGCTGAGGGCAATGTAGTGGGAATAAATACACTCGTTCGCTCCGGGCCAGGGGCCGGCCTGGGCTTTGCTATCCCAATCAACCGGGCAATAGTCATCGCAAAGCAACTAGTGGAGCGTGGTTGGGCCAGTCATCCGATCGTGGGTGTTGGACTCTCGTCAGTGCCGCTATCCCAACCTGGCACTAGCGGCTCTGCTGGGGCAGTAATTCGCTCGGTAGTGCCCGGTGGGCCTGCCGCTATTGCCGGTTTAAAGGTTAATGATGTGATCGTTTCAGTAAAAGGGCAGCCCATTACGGGCCCTGCTGAAGTAGTAACGGCGATTGATAATCATGGAGCGGGGCGACCACTCAAGCTCGGACTAATTCGGGGCAACAATCAAATTGAACTAACTGTCATACCTATTGAGCTGAAGGCAATGCAAACCCCTTGATCCCCACCTAATCCCTAATCATTCTGTAGCTAGCGAAAACCAAATTGCTAAAGCAATTTCTTTTTCTGAAGACTTCGTATCCCACCGTAAATTTATCCCAGCGTAAATACTTTGCAATCTCTGTTGAGATCTTGGCAAAAGCCATTCAATCGTCCGAGTCTCGCAATTGATCTACGCAGCGAGTAATGCATTCACCGTCATCCAACGAACAGGTCGTGATGCATTCGAAGTAAGTTTCAACTGCATCCCAAGTCTGCTCGTGGTCATGGCTTACGTCGCTGGTCGAGCTGGTGATGTGGGGGTCTCCAGCACGGTGGGCAGAGGCGTTCGTCATTACGGACCAGAAACAGTGGTGTCAGCTTATGCACATATTTTGAGTCCACAAAGAGAAATGAGTCTTCCTGCCTAATGTTTCTTAAAGTTTTTTTGCCAAGCGGAGAGAGTCCGGGTTAGCCAGCAGTCTTTTTTCGGGCTTGTCGTTTCCTCTGGCGATCGCGATTGGACAAGCGTTTGGCTTCTCGCTCTGCCAGGGCTACTGCAGCGGCAGCAGCGGTTTTTTCTTCCTCCTTTTTTTCCTGGTAATAGGAGTAGTTGCCGCGGTAAAGCACCAGTTCTCCATCGCGTAATTCCACGATGCGATTAGCTACACGCGAAATGAAGTAGCGATCATGAGAAACCAACAGAGCGGCACCCTCATATGCCCGCAGCGCATCTTCCAGCATCTGCTTGGCAGGGATGTCGAGATGGTTGGTGGGCTCATCGAGCACCAACAAATTGCATGGTTGTATAAGCATCAGCGCTAGGGCCAAGCGAGCCTTCTCACCACCACTCAACTTGCCAACCTCTTTGAAGACAGAATCATTGCTCAAGCAGAAGCTTCCGAGCAACGAACGCACCTGAGTTTGGGTCCAATCCGGCACGACTTCAAACATCGTGTTAATCACGGTTTTAGTTAGGTCCAACGCTTCTGCCTGGTTCTGTTCGAAATAGCCAGCGATCACGTTGTGCTCTCCCAATGAGACCAGACCGTCATCCGGAGCTTCCAAACCCATGATCAAGCGCAGCAGAGTTGACTTGCCAGAGCCATTGGCACCGACTAAAGCAATTCGATCACCTGGCTCTACCTCTAGATGGGCCCCTAGAAAAAGAATCTTTTCTGCGTAGCTATGGCTGAGATCTTCGATTAACGCCACCTGTCGACCAGAGCGTGGGGCATCAGGGAAGCGAAAGCTGGGGCCGCTTACAGCTGCAATTGGAGCTTCGATTCGCTCCACTTTCTCAAGGAGTTTCTCTCGACTCTTGGCCTGAGTGCTTCGTGTGGCACTAGCCCTGAAGCGATCTACATAGGCCTGCTGACTGGCGAGATCTTTCTGCTGACGTTCATACGCAGCCTGAGTGGCTTCCTCTTCGAGTGCCTTCTGCTCAAGATGAGCGCTGTAGTTACCGATATAAGTGCGCGAGACTCCTCTTTCGGTACTAACGATTTGGGTGCAGATCCGATCTAAGAAGGTTCGGTCATGGCTGATTACAACCATGGCGGCGGTTTGCTCAATCAAATATCCCTCCAACCACTGGATGGTTTCCACGTCCAAGTGATTTGTAGGTTCGTCGAGCAGCAGCAGATCAGGATCTTGAAGAAGGATCTTGCCCAAGGCAATGCGCATTTGCCAGCCACCGGAATAGTCCCCTACCAGTTGATCGGCACCCTCGGAGCTGAAGCCAATATTAGGTAGCAGTTTTTCGATTCGAGCCTCTAGCTCGTAGCCATGCAGGGCTTCAAAGCGACTTTGTAAACGGCTTAAATCCTTGATCAAGCTATCGAGATAAACCGCATCTTCTGCAGCCCGCTCTGTAGCCATGGCCGCCTCCACAAGGCTCTGTTGATTAACCACAACAGCAGCTTCGCCAAAAGCTTGAAAAAGCTCCTGCCGCACATTGCGGCAGAGATTTACATCAAACTCTTGTTGCAAATAGGCAATGTGTGGATTCCCTTGACGCACTATCTGGCCGCTGCTGGCTTCCTCCAGTCCTGCGATCAATTTGAGCTGGGTGGTTTTACCCGCCCCATTAACACCTACCAGTCCAATCCGATCTCCAGCCTTGATTTCCCAGGTGACATCTTTGAGGACTTCCCCGGTTGGATAGATCTTGCTAACTCGCTCAAGTCGCAGCACAGGGTGAAATCAACCACTAGACCATCATCGGGCTTCGAACTAAAGGCAGACTGGAAGCTACCCATTCCGGATTCCCGGCCATGGTGAAACTCGAACAAATTACGGCTCTTTTACTGGCTGCCGGCTTGGCAATCCCCAGCTACTGGTTTTTTTGGAGCTTGGCAGGCGGCGGCGGTTATGACCGTCGCGGGATTGAGAAATCCCCGCCTGCTCAGGTAGAACGCCCCCTTGATTCCGTTCCTGGCCTTAAAGCCCCCCCCGGGCCTTGATTAGCCATTGTTTAGTTTCTGCGTCATCCAAGCTGGCCAGGTGGGCTTTGACTTCATCAGGCGTAACCGGTAATCCCATGCTGCTCCCCAGATCACAAATTGCCTGCAAGGCTCCCTGCGGATCTTGAAGGGCCTGACGGAAGAGAACCTTGGTGTGCTTCTGATCGTTCTGAATACGTTCGTAGAGCTCTGAAGCATTGCTGCTCATCGGAAAGGAAGTGGCTGTTGGAACCCTATTCAGCCTGTAGTGATTTGACTCAATTCTTTGTTCATGCTGCCTGCTCCAAGTCAACCTCTCTAGAGCCTGCTGCTGATGCATCTTCCATGCTGCGGGCATCCATACAAAGCACTTTGCGCAGTTGAGCAAAATTTGCGGCATGGGATTCACGTCCGTCCTTGGCAGCGCCATATTCCGCCCGTTGCAAGACTTGATGCAGGTGCGTAAGTAAATAGCTGCTGATCACGGCAGATACCAGCACATCGCTATTTTCTTTGCTCCGACTTGAACGCCGGCCGCTACTTAGCGCGTTACGGCTGCTTGATTTGATACGGCTGCTGGATTTGATACCGCTGCTGGATTTGATACCGCTGCTTGCTGTCTGCGCGGCCTTCTTGCGAGTTGAAGGCGGAAGGGTGGGCTTGGTCATGGGGCAATCCTTATTGGTGGCCTGATAGACGATTGCGGGGGAGAGGAGATGGCCTTAGTTATTCCGAGGGTCCAAGAGATCTTTTGAACTGGGCCAGCGGAATAGACCATTCCGAGGAGTGAATTCAGCATAGTGCTGGATACTATCCTTGCACACCTCTGTACACTTATTAGTAGGACTTACATTTTTTGGGTCGTGGCTACCCGTCAAACCTCATCCAGTGGGAAGCCCAAGTCCCCAAGAGTTCAAGTCGTACTGCCTGAAGCACTTTGTGCCCGCCTGGCAGCTCTTGCCGAGATGGAATCCCGCACCGTTAGCAATATGGCCAAAGTACTAATTCAGCAAGGTGTTCAGCGCCACGAGCAAGGTCAAAGTTCCGCAACCTCAACGACGTCTCTTGCTAATACAGAAATTTTCCGATCTGCTCTGGAAGCCCAAGAGCCTCAGCGATTGAGAGGGGCTCCGCGCCGACTCCGTCTATACCGCCCTTCCCCATAGGGGTGATCTGATGAGCCATTCATTCAACTTGTTTGCCAATTAGCCTGGATCAGCTCTAACACCAAGCACTGCAGACTTACTGGCCCCTGTTATGGCTGGGGCATTGCCAGGGTGACGAAGACTGTGCCACCAGGCCAACAAAGCAAAAGCCAATGCTTCTCGAGCTTCAGCCCTGAGGCCCAGCTCATCGCTGATGTGCACTCGCATGCCGCGGCAACGTTGCCTCAGCTCGCTCATCAATACTGGATTGCGGCTGCCACCACCAGCAACCACCAGCTCCAAGGGCCTAAGCCCATTTTTGGCATGTAGCTTCTCTAGATCCTGCGCCACAACAGCGGCACTAAAAGCGGTCAGAGTGGCAACAAAATTGGCTGTCGGCAGCCCGGGGAGTTCTTGCAGACGGTTTTCCAAATCAGCTTGGCCAAATTGCTCACGACCTGTTGACTTGGGAGGCGGCAACTGAAAGAAGGGTTCTTTTAACCAGCGTTCGATCGTGGCTGCATGCGCTCGTCCACTGGCAGCCATGGCCCCATCACGATCAAAAGCAAGCTTGCCTTTGCTGAATTGATGCATGGCCAGATCTACAAGACTGTTAGCTGGGCCGCAATCCCAACCCAGCACTGAAGCACCACAATCCGGGCCGTTTCGCGGAGGTATCAAGGTGAGATTAGAAATCCCGCCAAGATTAAGGACCCCACGCCAGCCATCCACTCGGCCTAACAATGCAGCATCCGCCATGGGCACCAAAGGTGCACCCTGACCGCCAAGGGCCAGATCTATGGATCGAAAGTCATGTACAACCGGGCACTGCAACAGCTGAGCCAGTAGGGGTGCCTGCAGCATTTGCCAGCTGGCGCCGCGATGATCCTTGCTGGGAGGACGGTGCCAAACAGTCTGTCCATGACAACCAACGATTTCAGCCTGAGAGTTAAGGTCACAGGCCCGAGCAGCCTGAGCTTGGGCCTCAGTGATTGCTTCCGAGAGCTCAAGCCATTCGAGGCTGTTAAGCCTCAGGCCCTGACCCGCTTTGATAACGGTATCTCTAAGGTCCTGCGGATAGGGAGTGGAAACAAGATTCAGCAGCTTCCAATTTGGTTGAGCTGGTGTACCACTGAACTGAGCTAGTACGGCATCTACACCATCAGCACTGGTGCCGCTCATCAGCCCCAGCACAAGCATTGAAGTCAGGTTTTAGGAAGTTTCTGGAGGTCGTCAGTCAGACCCATCACCACCAGCACATGATCCTTTTCAAGCACATAGCTAGCGGGAGGATTAACCGACAGCCCCTTAGTTGGACCCGCTGCCAGAACGTTCACCAGGTAATTCTTCCGCAGGTTGAGATCACGCAAGGAATGTCCCACAAACTCATCGGGCACCTTGATTTCCTCAATACAAGTTTGCTCATCCAGTTCAAGGCGTTCCATCAGGTTGGGCCTAACTAATTCAAGTCCCAGCCGCTCCCCCTGCATTCTGGAAGGGAACACCACCCGATCAGCCCCAACCCGCTTCAACATCTTTTCGTGCAGATCGCTAGTAGCTCGAGCAATTACCTGTTGCACTTTGCTGCCCTCACTGTCCTTGGCAATCAGCGTGGTTGTGATGCTCGCTTCGATCGGTTCGCTAATACCCACTACAACCGTACCCATTTCGAGTACACCTGCTTCCCTCATTGATTCCTCGTCAGTGCAGTCGACAACCCTTGCCTCGATCGAGGGCTCCAGTTGACGCAACTCCTCAATTGACTTTGCTGAGCGATCAACCGCCAAGACATCTGCACCGTTTTGAATCAACTCACGACAAACTGCACTACCAAAGCGGCCTACTCCCACTACGGCGAAACCCAGTTGATGGGTACCCTGTTGGGGTGCCCAATTCCACCACTCATTCATCGTGTTTCCTCAGCGGAGCAGAGTTCAGACATAGAGATCTTCCGACGGATATCCAATACGATTTTGACGGTGAAGTTGATCTCGGTTTACTGCTTCCCAGATTGCGCTCAATAGCAGAAGGATGCCGAGTCGACCTACAAACATGCCGATAACTAGCACTAGCTGACCGAAATGACTCAGTTTTTGGGTCACACCCACATCGAAGCCGACAGTGGCAAAGGCAGAGATGCAGGTGAACAGCATTTCCAAAAAGGTGAATGGTTGCTCTCCCTTGAGGTTGCTTGATATACCAAGCAACAATGCCATCACCAGCACGAAAAGCAGTGAGGCCACTGTGATGCCTACAGCTTTCAGCACCACCTTGTCAGAAACCTGACGATTCCGGATTACGACATCGTCCTGGCCACGCAGAGTTGAACGGGTGGCGGCCATCAAGGCAGCCAAGGTAGTGGTTTTGATACCACCGCCGGTACCTCCAGGACTAGCTCCAATAAACATCAACGCCATCAAGAGCAAAAGCCCTGAGTCGGAAATATTCTCCACAGAGAGGTTCACGGTTGTGAAACCTGCTGTTCTGGCACTAATGGATCCAAACAAGGCACTCATCAGTCGCTCAGACCAGCCAATACTGGTGAAAAAATGTTCCCGGCTTAGCGATTCAGTAATCACTAAGCCCACTGCTCCAATCAAAATCAGCACCAGGGATGTGCGAATCACCAGACGGGTATGAAGGCTGAGGTTGCGGCGTTTTAAATTCTTGCGATTACTCCAAAGATCACTGGTTACTCGCCAACCAAGTCCACCCAGAACGATCAACAAGATGATCACGACGTTGACGACTGTATTGCTGCGGTAATGCTCCAGGCTGTCCGACCAGAGGCCAAAGCCTGCGTTGTTGTAGGCAGAGATGCTGTGAAATAGCGCTGCCCACAGCCGCTTCCCAGGGTTATCTATGTCGTTGAAGCCAAAGTTATAAAGCACAGTTGCACCGATCATGATCATCACTGCTGCTGTCAGGGCAATCCCACGAAAAGTTGCACCTACGCCACCAACCCCAAATTCATCAAGGGTTTTACCTCGATCAAGCCTGCACTTAAGTTCAGTGCCACGCACCACAAAACCTTGCAGAAAGGTGGTGATAGCCATCAGACCGAGCCCACCCGCCAGGATCATCGCTGCAAGCACCCCCTGACCGAAGTTGGTCAGATCTTGGCCAATATCAATGATGCAAAGTCCCGTCACAGTCACAGCCGAAGTCGCTGTGAAAAGTGCTTCCCATAACCCCACCTTTGCACTAGAGCACAACGGTGTGACGAGTAGCAGGGTCCCAGCTGCTATCACCAATAAGCCAGTGACCACAGTGAACTGAGGAACCGTCAGACGCCGGTACCAATACTGAGTGCGATGAACGGCTTTAGGAAATCTCACCGATGGGTTCCCGCTTTATCACTACGAGAGTCGAAGGTTTTGATGAGGAAGAAGCCCAGACAGATAGAGCCATATCCTGCAAATGCTGGCACAACTCTGTCTTGTTCAGGGTCACCCGCAATTCCACAGGATCAGACCAGGGATCATTACGGTCATCAGAGCAGTCAAACCAGCTCCATAACGGGTTATGTCCAAAAAGCGATAACGCCCAGGACCGAACACCATCAGATTTGTCTGATGCCCCATCGGTGTCAGGAACGATTGGCTTGCACCAAATAGCACTGTGAATACAAACGCAGTGGAGGGAAGATCAATGCTGCCTCCATTCGCAGCGGCGAGTTGTATGGCTACTGGAACAAGCAATGCAACTGAAGCGGCGGGGCTCATTACCTGAGTGAAAATCGTCGTGACTAAAAAGATGACTAACAAGGCCATGTAGTTAGACCAGCCATTCAGCAAAGTTTCAAAGCTGTTTGCTAGAGCATCTGCCAGCCCAGTTTTCTGCATCGCCACGCTGAAGCTTGAGAGCGAACCCAGCAGAAGAATTACATCGAGTCGTATTGAACGCTGTAGTTCCCCTGGTCGTAGGCACCCCCCTGCCACCATTGCGACTGCAGCGAGCAAGACCGCCGCCACCAATGGCAAAGGCGTTACGGTTGGAACTATCAACATGGCCAGGGCTATGCCGATAGTCAGTGGTTTACGACCCACCGTGGGCAGATCGTTTTCCAGCTGATCCAATACCAGCAAATCATTGCTGGCTTGCAAACCGCGAATGGAATCCAGAGGGGCTTGCAGCAATAAAACATCCCCTTCCCGCAGCACAGCTTGTCCAAGACGTTCTTGCACTGTTTGCTGACCACGCCTAAGAGCAAGAACAGTGGCGTTATGCCGTTGCCTAAATCGCAGTTCCCGCAAACTGGCTCCGGCCAAAGTAGAACCTGCTGGCAGGAGTACTTCTACAGTCCTCTGCCCATCACCGGAGCCAGATAGAGAGGGTGAAGTTAATGCAGTCGATTCTTGTGTTGCTAACTGCACATTGTGTTCTTGTTGCAGTCGCAGCAAATCGGCGCGAGTGACCCTTAGCAGTAGTCGATCTCCAGGTTCAAGCCGACGATCAGCCAGAGGAGGGAGAAGACGTTCCTTACCTCTGTGCAATTCCAGTACGTCTACATCAAAGCGGCGTTGCAAACGACTGTTGTGCAGAGACTGTCCCACTAGGTGGGAGTTCTTAGGGATGGTTACCTCTGTGAAGTAGCCGGTCTGGTCCTTATTGTTTGCTAATTCATCGCTGTCGCTACCTCGGTCTGGCAACAAGTCCTGAGGAGCCAGGATTAAATAGGCACTGCCAACAAGCCAGATCGGCACACCGATTGCGGTGAAGCTGAATAGTTCTAAAGGTCCGTTACCCAGTTGCTCGCTGATGTCACTCACCAGCAGATTCACTGAACTCCCTAAGAGAGTAAGAGTGCTGCCAAATAACGTGGCAAAAGAAAGAGGCAGCAGAACCTTGGAAGGAGAAATTCGACGCCGATGACACCACGCTTCGATCACCGGTAGTAGGGAAGCTACGACGGGTGTATTAGGCAAGACACTCGAAATTGGAGCGACCACTAAGCCCAATAAGGCAATCAACCGGCGTGGGCTACGAATTCGTTCAGATGCGATCAATTCGCGCACCCGATCTAGTGCACCACTACGGAATAGGGCTGCAGAGACTGCAAATAACCCCATCAGCGTAATTAACGCAGGTCTACCGAATCCAGCCAAGGCTTCTTGAGAGGAGAGCACATGGGTGGCCATGAGTAGGCCCATGCAAAGCAGACCAGTGAGCTCTGGAGCAAGGGCACCACTGATAAAAAGCACCACTGCGAGCAACAACACAGCCAGGGTGATAAGGGCCTGAGGGTTGTGAAGAGAGGGGTTGTGAAGAGAGAGGTTGTGAAGAACAGTGCTGAGCTCAGCCATAGTCAAGTGTGATCAGAATGGCTTGGGATCAAGTCTGTTCCGCGGCCCCATAAGTGTTTTTCAAGCCAGCACTTGAGTCCCTGCAGCCCTGCACCTGAGGTAGCTGAGATATATAGCACTTTCGGGTCGATGCAACGAATTGCCTCAAGTGCACTGCTATCACAGCGGTCAATCTGATTGGCTACCAGCTGACGGGGTGACTCTGCGCCAAGAGAATCAAGCAACTGATGCACTGTGGCCAGCTGAGCTTGCCAATCTGGATCCGAAAGGTCCACAACCACTATGAGCAGATCCGCCTCAAGGGTCTCTTCTAGTGTGGCGCGAAATGCCTCGATTAACGGAGCCGGCAGCTCTCGAATAAAACCAACCGTGTCGGTAATTAGCAGCTCAAGGGGAGGTGCTCCTATCTGGGGAAAAGCAAGGCGACGGGTAGTTGGATCCAAGGTGGCAAAAAGTTTGTTCTCTGCCAAGACCTTGCTGTGTTCGTTTCGACCGCAAAGAGCATTTAGTAATGATGATTTCCCCGCATTGGTGTAACCCACGATTGCCAACCTTGGCAGATTTTTGCGGCGATTACGCACTCGGGCGCGATGACTTTGTAGTTGCCTCACCTCACGTAATAGGCGTTCGATACGTCGAGTAATAGCTCGCCGATCTTTCTCAAGCTGAGTCTCCCCTGGCCCGCGGGTGCCGATACCACCGCCCTGGCGGGACAAGCTGCGGCCCCTTCCTATCAGCCTTGGCATGCGATAACGAAGCTGAGCCAATTCCACTTGCAGGCGTCCAGCTGCACTAGAAGCTCGCTGAGCAAAGATGTCGAGAATTAGCTCACTGCGATCCATGACAGGGCTATCTAGATATCGCTCTAGATTTCTGACTTGAACCGGAGTCAGCTCCCGGTCTGTGATGACCAGAGAAGCGCTATATCGACGAACCTCCAAGGCAGCCTCTTGCAATTTCCCTTTGCCCCAAAGAGTTTGAGGATTGGCTGCCCCCTGCTTTTGGCTAACCACTGCTACAGGTTGCCCACCAGCACTTCTTACTAACCCCTCCAGCTCCGCAAGGTCACGTTCACTGCGGCTGTATTCAGATCCCGTGAGAGTAAGCAGCAGCACTCGCTCCTTCCCATCAGCTAAAGGTTGAGGGTTGATCCGTTGCTTGGGGATTGATCCCTGGCTGTTTTGGCAGAGTTCAGTTAATGGGTTGATTTCGATCAAGCACCACCCTGAAGATTCCTTGGCATCCGCTTGCCAAAGGGCAGCAGCCCTATTGCCACCGCGATCTTCTCTAGGTGAAAAACGCAGCCAAGAACTTGGTGCCAGATCTAGTGCCACGATGGCATCCTGCAGTTCAGGCCTGAGGTCTTCTCGATGGATCTCTAGAGGACAACTAATCAAGCGCCATCCAGTGATCTTGCGACGAGGCGACTCAGGAAGATGGTCGAGAAGTTGTCCAGAACCACCGAGAGGACCAACCCAAAGCAAACGGCACAAGCCACGGCTATCCAAAACAAGATGAAGTGGCTGGCCCAGTTCAAGTACCTGTTCAGCCAAGCGTTCCAGGGTGAGTTGATCAGCACCGCCAAACTCGGGATGCCGGCGGTGACTGAGGCGCTCTAATTGCCTTTGCTGTGAGGGCCGTAGTCCCTTGATGCGACCAGCAAGGTGGGCTTGTTTCAATGCCCAAGCAACCAGGTGCAAGCTGAGCGCAAGCCGAGAGACAATCCAGGCAATTTTGTTAGATAGGCAGCTCGACGCATATGAAAAGCCAGAGGGCCAGCGAGCGTGAAACCCAATCCAGTAATTGAGGCCTCTCCGATACCTAGGCTCATCATTTCGCCAAGATCATTAAATTCAAAAGGTTGGGGGACCTTGCCTGCTCGCAATGCCATCACATTTTGAGCCGCGGCCTCCCCCTGCTGAAGAGCCACCTGAGCCGTACTTGGCCAGGAATAATCATCGTTATAAGCGACATCTCCAACACCCAGCACATCACTAAGCCCAATAACCTCTAGGCACGAATTGATCGGCAGTCGTGCACCATTAAGAACAAAATCAGGGCCAACTGCTGGCAAAACCGGTCGTGTGCCGGCCGTCCACACAAGGCCTCTATGAGTGATCGGTGAAATTGGCAACGGGGGGGGTTGTTTACTTTCCAGTTCCACCTGGTCTGACGATATCGCTAGCACTTGCGTGCATAGATGGACGTGAACACCACGTTTGCTAAGCGCCTGTTCAGCTTGTTCCTGGTTAAAGGCCTTCGCATTAGGGAGAACCCGCTCACCAAGCTCCAACAGATGAAGTTCAGCAGCACCGTCAAGCAGGTCTGCCAGCTTGCAGGTCAGTTCCACTCCGGTGGGTCCCGCTCCGACAATTACAAGCGCCTGATTTGGATCTGGACGTAACTGAAGTTCCCTAATCCGTTGTCGCAATATCTGGACATCGTCCAAATTGCGAAACATCAGGGCATGCTCAAAGACACCTGGAATATCAAAATCCTTGGGTACTGAGCCAGTACACAGCACCAGTTGTGAGTAGCTAATAGCAAGCCCTGAGCTAGTGCTTAGCGTTTTAGCTTTGGTATCAATGCTTTCCACTCGATCTTCGAGATGGGCAATCCCGCGTTCGCAAAGTAGGGAGTGATAGGGAGGAGCCACTTCCCAAGCTTGAAGCTCTGCACTCAATAGTTCATAGAGCAAGGGCAAAAAAATGAATCGGCTGTTTGGCTCAACCAACACGATGGGGGGGCGTGGCTGACAGCGGCTAAGCGCAAGCGCTGTCGTTAGCCCTGCGAACCCGCCTCCAACAACAACCACGGCATTTGCATTTGACGGGTTGAAGGCCATAGACGATGGGTCTGGGATGATTTTCGAACCTTAAACACCCTTTAGTGATCGGCGGCATTGGAAGATGGAGGCATGAATGATGGCTCCACTAAAACAACCACTACTGCGTCTTCTACTAAGGCAGGTCGTTCCTCCAAATTGAAGGTCGCCTCTTTACTCAAGGTACCTCTGGAGAAGACCCAAACGGATCTGGCCAGCCTTAAGCCTCAGGATCGACTCACCTGGGCAATTAAACAGTTTGGTTCAGGCTTTGTAATTACAACAAGCTTTGGCATTCAATCGGCAGTGCTTTTGCACATGCTCCAAAGCCGTAACGATGGGCGGAATGTACCTGTGATCTGGGTAGATACAGGCTATCTACCACCCGAGACCTATCTCTATGCCGATCAGCTCACTGAGCAGTTGGATCTGGATTTAAAGGTAGTCAGAAGCTCGCTATCTCCAGCCCGGATGGAAGCCCTGCATGGTCGACTCTGGGAGACAGGCTCTTTGAAGGATTTAGAGGCTTATCACCGTATTCGCAAAGTGGAGCCACTCGAGCAAGCGCTGGAAGATCTGCAAGTGAGCTGTTGGGCCAGTGGAGTGCGAAGTGACCAAACTGAACATCGAAGTTCCATGAACTGGCTCGAACTGATACGAGGTCGCTTTTCACTTAGGCCTTTGCTCGACTGGACTTCCAAAGACGTTTTCTATTACATGCAGGAGCATGACTTGCCGCAGCACCCTCTTTTTGAGAAGGGTTACTCAACGGTCGGCGATTGGCATTCCAGTGCGCCCGATGGCGAGGAAGCGACAGGACGAGAGACACGCTTTGGAGGCCTTAAACAAGAATGCGGCCTTCACCTTCCTGGTGTGATGGGGGAAGGCATCTGACTGTGGAAGTTATCAGACGTTGCCTGTTGATTGGCAATAGTCGTTGGCACTGGGCTGAGCAACAAGCTGACTCTTGGCAGTTCTGCCATAGCGCTCCAGATCCGCTCAAGCTTCAAGCTCTTGAAATGCCTGTTATGGCATGGGCTGCTGTAGGCCCCATGCCTACAGAGGTTGTTTTAGATCCAACCAGCCGGCTGAGGTTGAAAGATGTGCCGCTAAAGCAAATGCCTCCATGGTTAGGCATTGATCGAGCCTTAGCAGCTTGGGGTGCTTTGAAAAGAGCTAAAACCTGCGAACTGTTGGCAGATGGTCTGCTTGTAGCCGATGCCGGTACTGTTCTTAGCCTCACTCGAGTGACAGCTGAGGGTGAGTTCGCCGGCGGACAGTTGGTAGGTGGGTTTAGCTTGCAGCTGCAGGCTATGGCGCAGGGCGCTCAAAAATTAATTGATCCCGGCTTTGGATCAATTAGTTCAGAGCCATTCCCTATCACGACTGCCGATGCCATGCGGCGAGGCAGCATCCAAGCCCTTACAGGCATGCTGCGAGAAGCTCAGCGTGAGACGAAACTGCCGCTTTGGTTATGTGGAGGTGATGCTCCAATTCTTGAAAAGGAACTAATGCAGCATGGCCTTGATATCGTCCACCATCCGAACCTGGCTTTAGAGGGGATGGTGGACGTGCTAGGTCGAATTAATCGAGCCCCAAGTCTGTAAGAATTTGACTGGCCATGGTTTCAGCTTTCACTTTGAGGTAAATCAGCTCCAGATTCCCCTCTGCATCCACCACGAAGGTATGACGCATCATGCCCATGTATTCGCGCCCCATGAATTTTTTGAGTCCATAGCTTTGATAGGCGCTGGCTACTGAGCAAGGCTCTATATCGCTTAGAAGGGTGAAAGGGAGCTGATGTTTATTAATGAACTTGGTATGAGAGGTAGCACCGTCTTTGCTGATCCCAAGCACCCTGATGCCATGGGCCTCAAAGCGCTCCCACCGGTCCCGGAAATTACAAGCTTCCTTTATGCAACCTGGGGTGTCGTCCTTCGGATAAAAGTAGATCACTACACGTTGCCCCTTAAATGATTCCAGCTTTACCAATTCACCATCCTGATTGGGGAGGCTGAAATCAGGTGCTGGATCGCCAATCTGCAGGCTCATTGATGCCACTTGAACTGAATAGTCGCAGCGTAATGGGGCTGTGGTTATTGCCAATGCAGACTGCCTTAATGCCGATCAGCAAGGTTGAGGAGCAATGGGCTAGGCAATTGGCTCCATCGAGAGCAAGGCAGTTTCGACAATCTCGCGGTTATGTACGTCAAGCTCTGGCGGATCTCTGGCGTATACCCGCTCTGGAGATACCACTGCAAGCCCCTCCAGGCCAACCTCCAAAACTTGCCAATGATTGGGGATTCATCAGCTTCAGCCATTGCTGCGATGCACTACTAATAGCTTGGGCACCTCAACAAGTCGGGGTTGATTTGGAGCGGGCCGACCGTCCCATTGCAGCTGAACTTCTTTCACGTCGCTTCTTCTCTAGCGAGGAACAGGCAGCGATCTCCCATTTGAGCGGTAGCGCCCTACGGGCTGCCGTGCTGGAGCAATGGCTAATTAAAGAAGCCGCCATAAAATGGCAACGGGGCAGCCTGGCGAAGGATCTAATTCATTGGCGTTGCAGTGCCGACTCCGCATTTGCTGTTCATGACGTATTAGATCGACAAGTAAGCGTGCGTCGAATTCACTACAGCTCTTGGAGAATGGTTGTAGCAGGCAATTTAAATGCCATGTCCAATCCGCCAATGCTCTGCTTAGGTTGAGGAGCATTGTTGACAACCCTCATGGTCAACACGCTGAGTTACAAGAAAGTGCCATCGCTTTTAGCAGCAGCCCTTTTAGCAATGCTGGGCCTCTTGAGCATGCATCAAGAGCATCAAAAGCAAACGCCCTACGTTTCAGGAGCTTGGTCGGGCGTAAAAGATGTGGCATCTCGCCTGGCGGAGCGCGAAGCCACGCTTAAGCGGCGAATCGAAGCTGAGGAGTTATTGCTGTCTTTCACTCGCGCTCAGATGACTCGTTATTACTGGGGAGAGTTCGCTTCATCAATGAATGAGCTGGGTATAAGTGTCGGGGAACCTTTCATCGCCAAACTAGAACGATCAAGGAGCGACACTATGTTGTGGTTGAGGCCTGAGCATGGTGTAGAGGCATACCTAGCCATTGTTCGTCGAGATAGCAGCGGCACCCAACTCGAAACACTTCATTGCAGGGGAAATCTTTCCCAGCTAGGACAGCCTTTTTCGGGAACTTGCCCAGATGGATGGGATCAATTCTTGCCAAGAGATAATTCCTAATCTAGCGATGCTTAACTCATCTCTTCCAGCAAAGCTAAGGGTAGATTTAATTGACTTATTTCTATTAGCCAAGAGCTAATGCACTGAGAAAGTTGATGTCATAAAAAGTTTATAAGTATCTCGTACAAGCTATTCTCAAAAGACTTTTATCTTGCAGCCCCCCCATTAATGGTTTTCAAGTTGACACCTCTTCCTCTAGCAGTTGTTATTCGTAGCAGCTTTGGCCTTATAGGTTTGGCTTCCTTGATGGCAATGTCTATTCCTGTTCAAGCTGACACTCAACATCCTGTTCGCTGGGGTTCAGGAGCCAAGGTATGGACGACAAATTTAAAAGATTTCGAGAAATTCTTAGCGTCTGGTGAGACCACCGACCGTGCGCTGAAATCAGCGATCTATAAGTCTGGATTGAGCGCCGATGAAATCCGCGCGGGCATGACCAAGTCTTACGAAGTTGATGTTTCATCTGTGACTCGCTTCCTATACACCAAGGAAGGAATCAAGTTTCTAGAAAATAAAACTAGTAGTTACTCTCCTTACTGGGAGGCAAACAAAACAGCCGTAGTTGCTCTTCGTTCCGCCATTATTGCTGATTCAGTAGACGGAACTATTTCTTCGCAGGGCATTCTTGAAAAACTTCCAGTGGCTTTTCGTTTCTCCAAAACCTGCAGCAATAACGATAGAAGCAAAACCTTCTGCACTAATAGTGATTGCGGTGAAGGTCCTAGCTGCAACTCGCTGCTTTCCTTGTATATGTTCATGCCTGCCTGCGTGCAAGCTGGCCAGAATGTCACGCCTCGCACTAATGCGTTCAGACGTTATTGCTGATTCAGCGAGCAAACAGTATCTCCTCACAATTGGTCATAACCAAACTACCTTTTAGTATCATATTGCTAACATCTAAAACATTTATCACAGCAGAATAACGGGTCAGGCATCTATAAATAGCCTCTCCCTGATTCATGGGGCTAAGTATTAGATTTTAAAAGTGATTCTCTAGCCCCGGCATCATCGCCGTGGCTTTTATGGTCAGCTGCTTAATGCCCAGACAAGTTGAGTTTAGTTGAATTTACGACTGCCGATGATGCGTTGATGGATCAAGCGTTGAGGCAATTTCTTTCCCCGTTGGCTGCGAAGAGTTCGCTGCAAGCTATTGAAAATTTCCGATGATGCAGTTTTTGCGATTAGTTCTCTGTAGGGACGCCCATCGCTCAGCCAGCGATGCTCAAGGTCTTCATCCAACTGCAGCGTAAGAGGCTCTTCCCATTGCTCCCACTGCAGCTGCCAGCCAAGCTCCTGCAGGTTTTGCCCTAGAGAGACATCGAGACGCTGGCTCTCTAGCCAAGTTTTTTCAATAGCAATCAAAGGTGCCAACAGCTCTCGCTCAGCAAGATTTATTCCTTTGCTATCCAATAATTGGAGCAAAGCCTCAGCAGGGCCAATGCCGGCATGGCTCATCAAGAGCCTTAGGCCTGTTTGGGAGGTACATCTCTGGCTAATTGCGCTCCAAAGTTTTTCCATCTCTAGACCAGCAAAGTCTTGACTAGAAATGCGTCCACCAATCCATTCAAACTGATGTTGCGCTGGCAATTCGTTGACTCCATCGCAACTTCCAGCGATCAGTTCAGGACGAATCAATGGATCAAGCAGATCGAGCTGAGCTAATAATCGAGACTGATCTTGTGGTGCTTTGCAAAAGATTGTGACGCCGCCTTCTGGCACTGCTTGCAGTGGATCAAGAGCCCAAAGCAGAGAGCTTCCTCCCATAATCAGAACCCGATGCTGGCGTTGCCATTTCACACCAGCCCAGAGACGTTCGCGCAGGTGTTGCAAGCGATCACCATCCTGACTGAGCTGACGTTGCAGCCATCTCTCCAGTTCAGGAGTTCCAGGGCCACTACTCACCAGTAGGGGATGTTCTTGGGCTGATTCGGCGGCGGCGGCGAGCTGGGCTGCCCTTCTCTCCAACAGCAGCAGGCGCCGTTGTCCTTCCCAGCCCTGCCGGCTCGGCTGCCAAAAAACTTCTCCTTGCAGTGCATTGGGAAGGTACTGCTGCGAAACCCAGTGCTCCGCAAAAGCATGGGGGTAGCGGTAGCCGACACCATCTCCGAAGGCTGCTCCGTCGCGATGAGCATCGCGAAGATGACTTGGCACATCCTGACGCTGGGACTCACGTACCGTGCGTAAGGCCTCAAAAAAGCCAAGCACACTATTGCTTTTATCAGCGCAGGCCAAGTAAATGGTTGCTTGTGCCAGGGGGTAGAGCCCTTCTGGCAGGCCGATCCTTTCGAAGGCTGCAGCACAAGCTTCCACAACCACAATGGCCTGGGGATCAGCAAGGCCAACATCCTCTCCAGCCGCAATCAGCATGCGGCGGAAGATGAAGCGTGGATTTTCACCAGCTTCAACCATGCGTGCCAACCAGAACAAAGCCGCATCGGCATCTGAGCCTCGCAGGGATTTAATAAAGGCGCTGATGGTGTCGAAATGAGCATCCCCCTGTTTGTCGTAGAGGACTGCTCGCTCCTGAATCGACTCCTCCGCGATGGCAAGGTTGATGTGGATAGAGCCCTGTTCATCTGGACTAGTGCTCTCCACAGCAAGTTCAAGAGCATTAAGCAAGCTGCGTGCATCGCCGCTGGAGACATTCACTAAATGGTTGGCCGCTGTTGGGCAGAGCAGCACCTTGCGATCGCCATAACCACGCTCGCAATCTTCAAGTGCATGCTTGAGAAGGTGATGAAGATCTTCGCTCTCAAGTGCTTGCAGTCGGAACAGCCTCGAGCGACTTACCAGCGCTTTATTTACCTCGAAATAGGGGTTTTCTGTGGTGGCACCAATCAGTGTCACTGTGCCGTTTTCCACCCAAGGCAACAGGGCATCCTGCTGAGCGCTGTTAAAGCGGTGTACTTCGTCGATAAACAGAATCGTTCGCAACTCATGTCGCTCCAGTCGCGCTCTGGCTTCGTCCACCTCTTGGCGAAGATCCCTTACGCCGGCCAGAACGGCATTGAGACTGCTGAAATGGGCGCGGGTATGACCGGCGATAATCCTGGCCAGGGTGGTTTTACCAACACCGGGAGGGCCATGAAGCAGCAAGTTACCTACTCGATCTGCAGCTATGGCTCGGCGTAGTAGGCGACCTTCCGCCAGGATCGAACCTTGGCCTACAAACTCCTCCAGGGTTCGAGGGCGCAGACGATCAGCAAGCGGTGCATGACGCTGACGCGCCTGATCACCTTGATATGTGAACAAATCCTGAGCCAATGGCACCTCGACCAGGTGGACAATTCTTACGCCATGCAGAGTCTTCTTCCTAAGTTGCGAACTCTCTCCATAATCGGGATCTATCGATCAATTTGCCTGTGCCTGTTCAGCAACGCTCTCTAGCCATTTTGGCGGCGGTGCTGCTGCTCTGCTCTTGTGGCAGAAAATCTCCTCCTGCTCCACTGATGGTGAAACAGGCTTCGGTGACGATGGCTGAATTCACCGACAACATTGAAACAATGAGCACCCTTGAGGCTTTGGAGGAAGTTCAACTAGCTGCACAAGCATCCGGGCGCATTCTTGAGTTGAGAATTAAACAGGGCGACGTGGTTCAACCTGGGCAATTACTGGTAGTACTCGATCAAGGCCAGGTCCAAGCGGAACTAATTGGTCTTAAGGCTCAAGAAGAGAAAGACAAGCTCAACTGGCAACGCTACGAATTCCTGACATCTCAAGGTGCTGCTTCAGCTTTTGATCGTGATCGATACAAGGCTCAATACATCGCATCTCGAGAAAAGGTGAATGCAACCGCAGCGACCTTGGCTTATAGCAACTTGCGTTCTCCGGTTTCCGGAATCGTTGCTGATCTGCAGGTAAAGGTTGGGGATGTAATTAGATCCGGTGACCCCTTCACCAAGCTGATCAAAAACGACAAGCTTCAGGCTCGTGTAGAGGTACCAGCGAGGTTTGCTGATCGCATCAAAGTTGGTTTACCGGTTTTGCTCGGCAAACCAGGATCGGCAGAAATTATGGCGATAAGCAAGGTTGGTTCAATAGATCCAACTGTGGATATTGATACCCAGGGTTTGCTTTTGAAAGCTACTTTCTTCAATCCCAATGGAGATCTGCGCAATGGCCAGCGATTACCTACTCGCGTGCAACTTGATAGCAATCAATCAATATCAGTGCCCTTTGTCGCTGTCACCCAGACATCTGCTCAAAGCTTTGTTTATCGCGTGGGTAGCTTTCAGGATCTTGAGGCTCAACCCGGCCAGGCTCCGCTTGAGAAACTACGCAAGTTTTATCCTCCCTCAACGCGTTTCGCTTTACAGACTCCAGTGAAACTAGGAACTTTTCAAAATAATCGCTATGCAGTGAAGAAGGGCTTAACACCTGATCAGCAGGTAATCACCACCAATCTCTTGAACTTGAAACATGGCATGCCCATCGAAGTGAAGAACTGAGGCGTAATTAAAATGTCTGCTTCTAACAATTTCATTAGCCGTCCTGTTCTGACAACAGTTTGCAGCCTGTTGATTGTAATCGCTGGGTTGATTGCAATTCCAATACTGCCAGTAGAGATGCTGCCGGATATTGCTCCACCAACAGTCAAAGTGAATTCCACCTACATCGGCGCAGATGCTGAGTCTGTTGAGCAGGGTGTTACCAGCGTGCTTGAACAGCAAATCAATGGAGTTGAGAATATGGACTACATAACTTCATCAAGTTCTTCGGATGGAGTTAGCTCTATTTCTGTAGCATTTGAAAGTGGTACTGACGGAAATATCAATCAAGTTAATGTTCAAAACCGGGTGTCACTTGCTGAACCACAGCTTCCTGAAGAGGTTCGCAAAGCAGGTGTCAACATCAATAAAGCATCGAACTCAATCTTGCTTCTTTATAACTTTGCAAGTGAAGACCCTAGCAAACAAGAATACAGCATTGAGACAATCAGTGGATTACTTGACCTTAATCTCACCGATGCCATAAAGCGGGTAAAAGGTGTTGGAGATATTACTTATTTTGGCAACCGCAAAGTCTCATTCCGGCTTTGGCTTGATTCTAAGAAACTTGAGACATATGGCCTTACTTCGGCTGACATAGTTGCAGCGCTTGATAGTCAGAATCGTCTTGTCCCATCCGGAAAAATAGGTGGAGAGCCAGCGCTTAATGGACAAGAATTCACACTGCCTGTGCAATTACAAGGTCGTCTATTAGGTGTTGATGAATTCGAAAATATGGTCGTCAAGACAACAAAAGATGGTGGATTAGTAAGGTTCAGTGATGTAGGCCGTGTTTCCCTTGGCGGCGAAAATTATTCCACCACTGCTACCGATTTACAGGGGATTCCTTCAGTGGGCATGGCAATTTATCAATTAAGCGGCAGCAATGCACTTGAGGTTTCCAATGGTGTCAAAGATGTTCTTAGCGAATTCTCTAACACCATGCCAGTTGGCATGAAGATGGAAAAGATCTATGACAACACAGATTTTATTGATGCCTCAATCCAGGGCGTAACAAATTCGCTTAGAGATGCTGTTTTATTGGTCATCCTAATCCTCTTCCTTTTCCTTCAGAATTGGAAGGCAACATTAGTGCCTGGAATCGCCATACCGGTGGCACTTATAGGAACATTCGCCCTTGTATTAGGATTTGGATTCTCACTAAATCAGTTGACCTTATTTGGTCTGGTACTTGCCACAGGGCTGGTGGTTGATGATGCAATAACAGTAATTGAGGACACCTCCACAAAGAAAGCCTCAGGGATGAATGCCTTGGCAGCTGCCAAGTCGACGATGGATGAACTATTTACAGCCGTGATTGCTACGTCTTTAGTGCTGTTTGCAGTTTTTCTACCAGTGTTGTTTTTTCCCGGAGCAACCGGGAGCATTTACAAGCAGTTTGCTGCAACGATTATTTTTTCAATAGCGATTTCTACATTTAATGCACTCACATTTTCACCGATGCTTTCGGCATTACTTCTTGGTCGCGAAGGACCAGAACCAGGACAACGCACTTATGCAATCTCAGGAGCTGTGGTCGGGTTTATTTACGGGCTTTTGGTCATCGGCGGCGGTGCAGCTATTGCGCTGGTTCCCTTCGCTTTTGGTGCAGTTTTTGGCTTTGCATTCTCCCGTTTAACTGGTCGAAAAATGCGGCTGCCATTCAGCGTGGCTGGAGCATTAGCGGGTCTTCTGCTGGCAGGCATTTCCAACCCATTACCAGTGATACTTTTCTGCGCTTTGGGTTTAACGATTGGTTGGTATATACCCTGGATTTTTACCAATTTCAATCGGCTCTATTCAATATTTGAGCATCGTTATGCAAACCTGCTCGAGTGGGTACTCACTCGTCGTGCTCAGGTGATGGCAGCGCTGGGCGTTGGCATTGTGCTAACCGGCATCGCCTTCACGACTATCCCAGGAGGCTTTGTGCCAATCGAAGACCAGGGTTACGCCATTGGTGTCGTGCAAGCTCCAGAGGGCGTGTCTTCCCAGGTCACCGAAAAGATTAATCAGCAAGTGGCTGCGACACTGCGCAGCGAACCCGATATCACTTCGGCTGCAATTTTTAGTGGTGCCAGTTTTGATGGCAACACCCCTAATAAGGGACTGTTTTTTATCGGTATGCGCAACTGGGATGTGCGCAATACCAAAGATCAATCAGCTGGAGCGATTGTGGAGCGACTCAACCAAAAACTCTTCAAGTCAATCGATGCTGCCCGAGTTTTCGTAGTGGAACCCCCAGCCATTCCTGGCTATGGCATAGGTAGTGGATTTGAGTTTCAGCTTCTTGACCAGAGTGGCGGTGCCTATGGATTGAAGAGGTTTTTTGAATCAGCAGATCAAATAATCCAGAAGGCAAAGAAAGATCCTTTATTGAATCGTGTGCGAACCCTATTCTCACCTGAATCGCCTCAACTGAAGGTTGATGTTGACAGAGAGAAGATGGCTAGCCTTAATGTTGACTTTGGCGCCGCAATGCGCATATTTAGCACTAACTTTGCGGGCACTTATGTTAATGATACCTTCCAAGAAGGAAAAGTTCGTCGTGTCTACATTCAGGCCGACAACCTTGACCGATCAACCCCTGATAAATTAACATCAATCTACGTTGAGAATCGCTTAGGGCAACAGATTCCCCTTGCAGAGTTCTTCACTGTTGAGCCCACTGTTGGCCCAAGTGTGATTCCACATTTCAATCTTTACCGCTCAATTAAGATTGAGGGATCACCAGCCCCTGGGAAAAGTTCGGGGCAGGCTATTAATGGCATTAAGGAGATCTTTACGCAGCAAAAACTACAGGGTCTTGGCTATGACTGGACTGGTATTTCACGCGAAGAAGTTAAGGCTGGGGCCCTGGCTGTTGTGATCTTTGCATTAGGGATTTTGGTGGTTTATCTCGTGCTTGCAGCTCAATACGAAAGCTATACAGACCCTCTAATTATTCTAATGACTGTACCTACTGCCATGCTTGGAGCACTATTGTTTCTAGCACTGCGTGGCGAGGTGCTCAATATCTACGCACAGGTTGGCTTAGTGATGTTGATCGGCCTAGCAGCGAAGAATGGGATTTTGATTGTTGACTTGGCCAATCAACATATGACTAGTGGATTCACGGCTATTGAGGCTGCACGGCAAGCAGCAAAATCTAGATTGCGACCGATAATAATGACAGCCATTTCCTCTCTATTTGGCTTTATGCCACTGGTATTGGCAAGCGGCGCAGGAGCTCGCAGCCAAGCCTCTCTTGGCACTGTGGTATTTGGTGGGCTTTTGGTTGCCACCTTCCTTTCTCTATTAGTAATACCCGTCTTTTACGTGTTCATGAAAGCTCTTGTCGGCCCCCTCGCTGATAATGAGGGAAACAGCCCCGCTTTACTTAAACCAGGCGATTCCTCTGGACAGGTTTGAACTAATGAACCGTTCTCGCTCAATGACGAACAAACCATTCAGAGGTACGCGGGTATTGATTGCCCTACTCGTGGGTTTATTACTCGGAGGCCTTGTGGCCTTCTTCTTGCGCACGGTGATCTCAAATACTCCTGTAGATGTACACAGTCAAAGGCTGAACCTTTTTTTTACCATGATCACGCTCTCTGGTGGCCTTGGAGCAATGGTGATTGAAACCATGCGCCAACTACAACAGAGCAGCACCGAGGCGGAGTATCACCGCCGCCAGCGGCAATGGTGGCTGCGCTAACGCTCAAGTGATCACCGTTGGTCGTTTCATGCCAGTGCGCTTTTGAACCTCTGCAAGCGCATCGATTGCATTAATTAGATCTGCAAGGGCGTGCTGAGGATCTTGAGTTAAGTCTCCATTGTTGTTCACATAGCTCTCGAGATAGACGCGCAATGTGGCGCCTTTGGTGCCGGTGCCGGAGAGTCGAACTACCACACGGCTGCCATCTTCTAGAAGGATCCGCAGCCCTTGTGATTCTGTGACTAAGCCATCAATGGGATCGGTGTAACTGAAGTTGTCCGCCTGACTGACGCTGCGTCCAGCAAAAGGCTGGCCAACCAATCCAGGCAGCATTGCTTCCAGTCTGTTGTAGAGATCATGGGCAGGCTCACTGGCAATCGCTTCGTAGTCGTGTCGTGAGTAGTAGTGCCGACCAAAGCGCTGCCAGTGTGTATGCATCACTTCCGCAACGCTGCAACGCCGTTTCGCCAGGATCTGGAGCCAAAACAGAACGGCCCATAGTCCATCCTTCTCACGCACATGGTTGCTTCCTGTGCCGAAGCTTTCCTCGCCGCACAAGGTGATGCGATCAGCGTCTAGCAGGTTGCCAAAGAATTTCCAGCCTGTCGGGGTCTCAAAGCAATTGATGCCCAGTTCTTTGGCGACGACATCAACAGCAGCGCTGGTCGGCATCGAGCGAGCGACACCGCTAAGACCATTGGCATAAGCCGGAGCCAGCTCAGCATTGGCAGTGAGAATGGCGAGGCTGTCACTCGGATTAACGAAGCAACCTCTGCCCAGGATCATGTTGCGGTCACCATCACCATCGCAGGCGGCACCGAAGCTGTAGGACTTGCCATTGAGGAGAAGGTCTGCCAGTTCAGCGGCGTAGGTGAGGTTGGGATCTGGGTGGCCTCCACCAAAATCCTCAAGAGGAACTCCGTTGCGCACAGTGCCAGTTGGGGCACCGAGAAGTCCTTCCAATAACCGCTTGGCATAAGGACCGGTAACAGCGTGCATTGCATCAAACACAACTGGGAAGTCGACTCGTATCAAGTCACTTATGCGCTCGAAGTCGAACAACTTCTGCATCAGTTCTACGTAATCATCAACACCGTCGATCACTTCTACGCCCATTGAAGCAATGGTGTGATGGCCTGGGATTTCAAGAGAGATCGCTGGCGCGTCCACCAGGCTGTATTTCTCAAGAACTTGGCTGCATGCGTAGATCGCATTGGTCAGAGACTCAGCAGCTGGGCCGCCATTGGCACCGTTCACCTTGACGCCAAAGTCGCCATCAGGACCACCTTGATTGTGGCTAGCAGAGAGGATGATCCCTCCAATAGCCTTTTTGCTGCGAATTAGATGGGATGCTGCTGGCGTAGAGAGAATTCCACCTGTAGTGGTAATAACCCGCTTCAGGCCATGGGCAGCACCCATGCGCAGGATCACATCAATGGCGCGGCGATTGCCATAGCGACCATCACCCCCCAATATCAGAGTCCCTCCCTGAACTCCTGGCAAGGTAAGCAGTATTGCCTCGATGAAGCTCTCCAAATAATTGGCTTGCTCGAACTGCTTACTGCTTTTACGCAGACCGGAGGTGCCAGGCTTTTGGTCTTTGAAGGGTGTATTCAGATGTACCTGGCGCTTTGTGGGTCCCGTCGGGGCCGAGGAGGTCATCAGAGACGAAGGCAGTTCTTGATCGAACCTAATCAAGCGCATCAACCTTCACCGTTTCGAGCACTCCCGTTGCTCACAGAGAATGTCCAGCAGTGACTTTTAGAGAAGCAGGTGTTTAGCTCAGTTTTTGGGTAATAGGGCACGATTACTTTTGGCTTGCTATAGCTGATGCCAGGCTGCTCTGAAATGCTGTGACTGTGGTTGTGCCGACAAGAACGAGAATCAAAAACTACCTTTTATCCAAGTTCACCAATGCACTGCCTGATCTAACTTTGAGATGCAATCCAGCCAGCTGTTCCTATTCACTGTCATGTTAGCCGCACAGATTAGCTCTCAAAAAAAGCAGTTTGACTTAACCAAGACGAAGATGAGAACAGAGACGTTATTCGGCGTAACCGATTAGCTCGTAGCTTGCCTTATTTAATTTTTATATGGTCATTAGCTAGAGCCTATTAAAGTTTATCAGTCGTTCCTAGGCTTGAGATATTGGCTAGCTTTTGGGATAGTCTACTTGATTACTCGCAAACAATATACTGCTGATTAACAATATTAAGGCTGTAGATCTGTACTCAGGCAACCCTAGATTAAAATTAACTAGAGTTATTTTTGATTGGCTTTTCCTAATGGGTTAGTGATTGTTAAAAGCAATAGAATTACTGGGGAACCAGACCACCTTGAGTCGAGGGTTTAGGTGCTTTTTTTATTGTTTGATTGATGCAAAAAACGTAAAGTCTCCGAGCGGGTTGATCAATAGAATCCCTGCGCTGGTAGCTATTAGTTGAGGCCGTTTGAGCTGCCTGAAGCAACTCCCAGACCGCATCCTTGCAAGAGGAAGACAAGCGTGGATGATCCATGAGTGGATCGACCATTTGACGGGTTAGGGTGCAAGCCTCTGTTTGATTCTTACGCGAGCAAATGTAAGCCTGTAGTTGGATGCTGTGCAGCTCCTGCTTAGTTGGAAACGCAGTGTTTTCCACCTCGCTGAATGCAGCGGGTGCAGAAACGAGAAGCAGACCAAGAGCGGCCAATAATGAATGGATTTTGTACAGACTCATGGAATCATTCTCCCCTGGACCCGCTGATAATGACCGATTTCATGTGATTAAAAGAAATATTTTGGGTCAATGCAATCATCGAAAACGCCTTCATTAGTCTAGAACATTGATCAATTCAATTCTTTCACCATGGCAATCCCTGATCAATCAGGACGCAAGCAACAGATAAATTAATTGATTATTAGACTACTTACATAATTGTCGAGAGCCTTCTGATTTGCTGCATAACAGGACTTGAAAGAGCAAACCTTACCGGTAAAGCCATATAGCACATCTCTTTCACTCTCCTCAATTATTCCTATTAAGTTATAAGCATCTGCATAGTCAGGCTTGAGTTCAATTGCTTTTAATGTTGCTTCTAATGCTTGATCAAGTTGTCCTTTCTCTTTATAGATGACGCCAAGATTTTTATAAGCGCAAGCTATATTAGGGTTGAGTTTAATCGCTTTGTGGCTTGCAATTAGAGCTTCATTATGCTTGCCGGTCTTCCACAGGGAATATCAAATGAGCCAGTGATGTTCTGCTGACTTTGGCGCAATACTGATTGCCCTATCTGACAACTTAGATGCCAATCTAAATTCTTTCCTGTTAATTAGCAAACCCACATAATTATTCAGAATATCTGACTATTTCGGATCAATATTCAAAGATTTTTCGAATAACTTCTCTGCCAATTCTAGTTTGCCTAAACCTTTCTCAACTGTCGCAAGCAATCCAATCGCAAAAGCATTATTGGGATCATGATTTGCTACATGCTCACAGGCTTGCTTAGATTCTAAAAGGTTCCCTTGCTGGTAATGCTGAATAGCTGACTGCAGATATTCAACGCCCAAAGCTACCTTCTGACTTATCTGTTTTTCATTGTCTGCCATGCCCAAACCCTCCAAAGATTTTCACCCCATTCGAAAATCAGTTTAGTTCTCCCAACATTTACCTAGCCATCTGTTAGCCATAGAGCCTCTCACCCTCGCTGCAGCCCACTGCCACACTTCAAACGCTGCCGCTCTAGCTTTTTTCGCATTCTCGTAGTGATCGCCAGCTCGGCGCCACGCCAGAGCCGGTCCATCTCTCGGGTGAAGTGTTTGGCGAGTTGAGGTGAGTGGATCACCAGCAGGGTTTCATCATTGGTGTGGGCTGCGGAAGGCGACCAGTTGAAGGATCCCGTGATCACTGTTTTGTTGTCGATCACGGCGAACTTGTGGTGCAACTTGTCACCTCGAGCCAGGCGTGGGGTACCCACCCCCTTCAAAGGTGAATCAAATGGCTTATTACCTGCTTCTATCTTGCAAAAGCGATCAGGTAGCGCAACACCCAAGAGATCCAGGACTTCTGAATAGGAACGGCTGGCGAA
>MPLU02074966.1_pt1 | contig 34857 bp, 44 predicted proteins | sample 1617381 | NCBI WGS metagenome assembly MPLU02 (sample SAMN05944801, study PRJNA350692) | marine metagenome | biome: marine; feature: ODZ; material: water; isolation source: 90 m water sample filtered on 0.2 um supor filter | place: Pacific Ocean | collected 2012-04-08 | depth 90m m
ATCGTCACAGGGTTGTCAAGCCGATAGAACGCGGTTAAATCCGAGCTTACGTCATAGTTGCCTGAGTCTGAGGTTGGGTCAAAACCTTGAGCGCCCGAGTTATACAAAACCGTTACAGCGTCAGCATCCAAAATGGAGGACCACAGGGCTACCTCGCTCAGAATGCCGTCCATGCTGCGAGACCCATCGACATTATTCCCTAAAACGAGATCGCCAGAATCTGTGAATGTGCCGGTCGTTTGCGTATCAGCCGCGTTCGTTGTCGCTGATCCGTTTATGTAGAAAATGGGGTTGGCATTGTAGAGCCCTGTGTAGGTCATCACAACATGAGTCCACGCCCCGATCGCAATCGACTTCGCAGAGCGATGTGTTGCTGTGCCGCCACTGAAACCAGGAACCTCAAGCTGTAGCTCACAAGTGCCGCTTGATTCGTTTCGCGTCATAAGCTCATAGTCGCTGTTTTTGAACAGCACCCGACCGTGTGAACTCTCGCCGTCAGAATTTACGAAAATCCAAAACGCAACAGACCCGCCACTGTCAGCACCTGAGAAAATGTTGACGCCAGCAGCAGAAGAGACCGTTACAATTTCATCATCTTGAATCAGCAACCGCGAGCTACTTGATCGCAATCCCAATTGGGGGATCGTTGGTTGGCTGAACTCAGCCGTACCGTTTACCATCAATCCGTGATTGCCGTTGCCTGAAGCATCTTGAAGGTAGAGCCCTCCTAAGTTGTCCGCCCCGGAAATATCGTAGTCACAGCCGAGCCAAGATTTCAGGTGACTCGAAGTCACGCCGCTAGGAACAGGCTGCTCTGGAACCTGATAAGCTTCGAGGGCTTGGGCTGCTGAGTATGCCGTACCGACTACAACCTTGATTCCAGCGATCGACCCATCCAACGAAAAGTTTCCGTCCTTGTCAGCCGCAAATCGAAACTTGGGCTCAGAGCTAATGTCAGTGCAAGTCACGGTACTAGTCGCGTACTGTTTGCCGTCGATGTAGAGCACGGCTGTGGCGCTTGAACCAGCCCCAACGCTTAAGCACCAGTGGTGCCAGTTCCCTGCCCCGCAAAATGGGAGAGCGCTGCCGTAAGCGTCTTCCACACCGTCAGGATAGAACCCGATATTTCCTGCGGCACCAGTCGAGTAATAGCAAGTGAGTTCGTTTGCGTCACCGATTGCAAACCAAAATCTCGCCGCGCTTGGGGTGTCGAGCTTCATCCAGCTTTCAATTGTCCACGCACCAGTTGAGTCAAAGTTGAAACCATCGAGATTGATGTAGTCACCGGTACCGTCCAGGGTGACTGCGCGGCCACTGAAACAGCGTCCGCTCATCCGATTCGGAACACCGTCAGTCATCGACAAGTCGTAGCCATTTGGGAGTCTAGCACAGTCACCTACAATGATAGCACTCCCGCCCAACGTTCCATCGACGGAACCCACGGAAGCATCAGCGTCAGTCTCGAATAAATAATATGCCGCTGGAGTGCTGCCGCCTTTAGTCACTGCTTCGGCGTAGGTGGTTGCCGTCATCAGGCTGCGAACTTGAGCCTCACTCAGCGCAGCATTCCAGAATCCGCAATGAGCAAGGTTTCCAGTTAGCGCAGCGCTTGAGCCGGTGTAAATGTTGCCGATGTAGCCGCTATCCGCTGAGCTGATGTCTGCCTGAGCCACCGCTGAAGAGTCTGCACCGAATTGTTGGCCATCGATAAAGAGCTTGAAAATGTTGTCTGAACTGGACACAGTTGCGACCAGAGCGAGGTGGTGCCACGTCCCATCTTGAACCCGAGTCGCGGCACCGGCGAAGGTATACGTTGGCGAAGTCGAAGAATTGTACTGCAAGACTGTCAAGTCAGCATCGTCATCTATATTAAGGGCAATTTTATGCGAACTCACCGAATCGCGCACGCTAAAGAATTTTTTATTTGCCGCAGAGGTTAGATCGTTTGACTTCACCCAACAGCTGAAGCTCCAACCTAGCGCCCCGTCACTTGTCCAACTGAGCCCATCAACCTCAACGTCGTCATAATGACCGCCTGGGAGATACAGGCTACCAGAAGAAACGAACCTAGGCGTTAGGTCAACGCGAAGGTCCACGTCGAGACCCGTCTTCGGGTATACATGGCCGATGTCCACCGGGATCATGACATATCCTGTCCGAGAACGTGAGCGTAATAGACGGTGCTTGAGCCATCATTGACGGCTTCAATTGCAACCCGGTCAATGTCGTTTGCCCCAGTGCTCAGTGTGCACTCTACATTACCAGACCACTTCAGAGCCGCCGGCCAAGACATTGTGCGGTTACCAGTCCCGTCTTGCACCAGGTCAATCGTTACGGTTTTCGACTCATCTGCGGCAGGCCCGTTCGAGTAGGTAATGCCGGTTTGGTTGCCTGTTAGCGTTATTCTCTGATGAGAGCCCGCATCAAAGTCCAGAGCCATCGAACCCGCGCTTGATGAGCTTGTGGCGTAAGTGCCTTGTCCGGTGACGCCGCCAGCGCCATAGCCGATTTCAACAATTTTAGGCATCAGTGCCCCCTGCCTTCGGCGTTGACGGTCCCGCCCGAGCTGGTGCCCTCATAGGTCAGTTTCATTTCTGACAGCGGGTAGGCGATGGCAATGGTCAGTAAGTCGTCAGCGCTTGCGGCTTCGGTCCTAAACAAGCGATAGGTGCCCCCGGGGTCTTTGTAGTAAACCCTCGCAGTGCCCACGGTGCTTGGGTAAACAGTGAAGAACACGCCGCGCTTTGATGTGTGCGGGCACTGAACTTCTAGGATGTCGGTTTCATCGGTGGTGTAGGCTTTTGCTGATACGGTCGTACCTCTTACTGCCATCGTCATTCTCCTCGCGTAAGCGTCAAAACGGTTAGGCTGCGATGTGCCCGCCGTCCTGGAAAGTCTAGCATAAACGGCCCCATTCGGAAGGGAAATAATAAACCGAATGAGGCCTAATAGGAGTACATTGTACACCCATCGTTAATAATGTAGTTGCCCGGCTCACACTGTGGGGCAATGTGGCCGGGCCATCAATGGGCGGCTTTGGGGTGCCGCTCATGAGATTTGTCTACCTGAAAAATACGTTTCACTTGCGCCGGTGTTTAGTGTGTAGCTGGTCTGAATTTCTGGGTGCATTTGAACCGTAATCAGATCACCCCTTGCAAGCTCAACTGGGCCAGTCTCAACCGTGGCAAATGCCTCTTTGGTTCCAGCTGTGCGATCGCCGCCGTATGACTCACGCAAAACAGAGCCGTTTTTGTAAATCATTAAAGTAAGATAGGTAAATGCCCCAACATAGACACCTTGCACCGCTGCACTAAATTCATAGGTCCCAGCGCTCGGTGCCTCAAAATCGTAATCACTCCCGCCATGGTCGTAGTTTCCGCCATAGTCGTGATTTTCGTTGTTGTACTTTACCTGGAAAACGCTCTTTGTCCCTGGTGCCGTGGTGGCTGCCCCGTAAACGCTAAAGCTCACTGGCTCCTCGGTCAATGACATATCGTCCCAGAACCCCTCATCGCCTGGGTTAGCTGCTCGGCTAAGCTCTACGCTTGCATAAGCTGCATCGGATGGTGGCGAGACCACGCCGCCAATATTCACCCATTCAGAATCCGTCGGGCTTGCGCTGTAGACCGTGCTCGATGCTGTGCTTGATGCCGATCTGTCGGTTTTCCACCAGTAGACTTTCAAGGTTATCGCGTGCGAGCTGTCCTGATAGACCCAAGCCGCTCCTCGATAGGGCTTGTTTTTGTCCACCGGCACTTTGTCAGAGATAACCGTCACAGCCGTCGAGGTATCGAGGGTTCTTAGGTTGTATCTGCCCGAATGCGTGCCGCTTCCACTGCGCTTAAAATCCGTTCCAAGCACGCCAGAGCTAACGCTCCAAGCAGGGCATATCTTGCCGGGGTCTGGCCAGATATCAAAGCCTGGGTTCCACATCCTATTCACGCCAGGATGAAGGGCCTGCTTATCAATCTGCTCAATCGAGACAGAGCCAAAGTTCCTTAAATCCTCGATTGAAGTTACCGCCGAGCCGTTAGTGATAACCTTCCCAAGCCTAAGCTCACCAGCTGCAAGGCTCGGCTCTTCTGCGCTCGTTGCCACCTCTTGGCTGATAATGCCGCCCGTGAGCATGTTGAGCCCCAGATAGGTGTGCTTGCTCGCCGTCATTGTCAGGGTATGCGCTGAGTTGCTAGCAATGGCGGTGCCTGATGCCAGAGCCAAGCCGCCCGCAATGCTGATGCCGAGCCCGCTCGTTGCAGTGACTGCTAGGGTATTGGTCTGATTGTCCAGGACGCTATTATTGAGAGCCCCAGCTCGCGCAGCTATCAGTGAAACTTTTGGAGACCGCCCAAAGTCGGTGCTGATTGCTGCCGGTGGCTTGCTTGTAACCGTTACACTTGGTGCGCTCGTCTTTGTTGCGTAGGTGAGCTCTAGCTCAATGCCAACCGAATCACCGAGCGGCATCACCTCTCGCTTGGTAATCTCAAACTTGACGCCGGAGTCTAACCCGTCGAGGCTTAGCTCGGTACTTAGAAACAGGTCGTTATCGAGCGAAACCAAATCACCGATCTCAAGGTTTAGGTGCTCAAGGCCCACGAAGATAATGAGCTTGGGGCAGGTGTTCGAAAACCGGTTGAGAAGATAGGACCCATAGTCAAAGGCTGGTGTGATATCGACAATCGCCGCAGCTCCAACCGCCGTGCTCTCGGCCCCGCCCGCCTCTGTTCCTGCAAAGCCCCGCGCCGCCAGTGTCGTGATTAGCCCTATTGGTGCTTCTTCTGTTGAGCCCGTTAAGTCGCCATCGTGATCTCTAAGCGAGTGCAGGGCATTTAAAAAGTTTGCATTTGATGCGAAGGCTGTAATGCTCTTTAGGATCTCGGTTCTATACACTGCATACCAGGGCCTGCCCGAAGATATAGCGGCATCTGCGGGTTGTGTCCCGGTGAGTCCCCGCGTTCCGGTTATGCCGCCCTCACCACCCATTGCTGTTAGGGCTGTTGAAGAGCCCGCGAGCGAGTTGCCTGTGATAATGCTGGTGCCCGAAAGATAACCGATGGTGTGAGAGTAATCGGACGCGCCAAGGTTTGTCGCAGCCGTTGCATCGGATTGGATCAAGATGTCTTCAGCCGAGGTCTTGGCAAGGGCTGTCTTTACCTCTGTGATTATTCCTTGCCCGCTGTCCACCTGCTGGAAGTCGGTGTACTCATCGGTGGTGAAATGCTTGGTAACGCTTGCCGTTGAATCGTAGCGCACTATTTTAATATCGCCGCTCGCCGGATCATGAACTAAAGTTGAGCGAGTGAGCTTCATTGACTCATTCACAAAATCCTCAATATCAATCTCTTGAGAAGCTATGCGCCTGTGCCCCTCGGTATCATCTAAAACGCCTATCCCCCCGCTCAACCCTGGTGGCGTATTGGCGTCTGAGTTGTAAAGCACCAAAGAGCTGTAGTTATAATGGGAAATATCGGCATGATTTGACGGGGTGAATGATGCCGAGTCGATATCCCCAGCGGCCACGCCGCAATCCTGAAGCATCTGAGAGACCACTGAAAAGGGGTGATCTCCGATATACGTTCTATAGGTCTTCACGCCCTTGAATTGATGCGTGAAGGATGCCGCTTTGATGACGATAGCGCCCTCTTGAGGAATGACAGAGACAATTGGACCCTTGAAGATTCCAACGAAATCAGAAAGCGCTAGCGCTGTGCTGCCCAGCTTGACCGTTATCAGCTTCTCGTTGAAGCTCTGCGTTGATACGAGCCCCCGGATCTTGCCATCATCAACAAGCGTAAAGGTCATTTCGCCATGTTGGACCTTACGAGACACTGGATCGACGGATTGAGCGATAGAAGTCACCTCACCAAGCAATGGATCACCCGTCACCGTGCTGTCGAGCGCCTCTGGCGAGTTATGGAAGTCCATCGTTGTTCCGCTGAGAGCGATAGAGCAATGAACCACGGGCTCAACCGTTGCCCGTCCCATAGCTTTGATAAAGTTAGCGTTTAGCGTGTAAGCCATCTAGATCTATTCCCTCGATAAGAATGGCGGCTGCTCGGTCATGCTGAAAGCAAGCCTGCGCTCGGTGGGTCCTACAAGCGGAAAGCTCAAGCCCGCATCATCGAGAATCACGACAATAGCCTGGGCGCTGCTCGACGGTGTTTCGATATAGACAAATGGCCGGGTCCCTTCGTTGATAGCGTTAAACCATTCATCTATGACGGTGATCTCTGCCGCTGCTGCTATTGACGCCTGAAAGGTGCGCAGGGCTTGGCCACGATAGAACGTGTAACGCTTGGTGATCCCTGAATTGCTCACGTAATCGGCTGCAAGGCTTGCCTCATTTTTGTTGTTCCATGGGATATCCGGGTTTCGCTGGAGCTGGTAGCGATAGCCAAGCCATAGCTCGCCCATTTGATTCTCTGAACTTCCGGCCCCAACTATTTTTAAGCGAGCATAAAGAACTGACGAATACCTCTGAGCTGTACCGCTCGAAGAGTATGCATCGCTAGAGCCTCCCTCGTTGTTCAAGTTGGTGATCAGTATTCTGTCGTCCGCCGTTGCAGATCCTCGCTCCCACTTGCCAATTTCAACCGTCAGATCCCCCGGGTCAGAGCCGTAATCGTTGACGTTTGAAATCTCCAGTGAAACGGAAGTTACCCCGGTTGATGCGAAGTTGTGCGAGGTTATAAGCAAGGTATCAAACGTGATACCACCCGACAGATAGAGGTTGTAATACCTTGGCGTTGTCGTTTTGATGCTAGCCGATGCGGTTACTATGCTGCCAAGCTCATCGTGCGCCCTGCTTGCCGGAGTTGCTGCGGCTGTATTGTCTGAGCCGCTGTTGTGGATCCCGGTGGTGCCCCATCTTGAGACAACCGATGCAGCTTCGTTGATTTGCTGCACCACCATCATGGGCTTATCGGCGGTAAAGCCTGCGCTTTCTGCTGCTGTTAAATCGTCGCCTGAGTAACCCATTAAAACATCCCCTGCGCTTTAAGGTCTCGAAGAGCTGGGACCACGTTTTGACGAACAAAGCGTTTAATCTCTGCGCGGCTCTGAGGCATCGTCGAGTTGAGTTCTATGTTGACGGTTTGAGAACCAAGCCCGCCGCCGCCGCCTGCTCTTAGGCTGTCGGTTTGCTCTTTGGTTAACACAAACTCACCAGGCATCAACATCTTGGGCACGCTATCACGGCCACTGACGCCACCACTTACAAGTCCACCCTCCGCCATGCCTTCCATCCCCATCGAGACAAAGCCCCGAATCAATCCAAACATCGCCGCTGCCATGCCAGACGCCACCACCGGACCAGCCCAGCCCCAGGTCGCCGCAGCATTACCCGCGCCAATTGCCGCGCTGGCCATAACCTGCTTTTGCATTGCCTCAAGCGCAATATCCACCGCTGAAGCGCTTGCGGCTTTCATGGCTTGAGCAAATTGGTTCTGCCCCTCTTCGGCTGCGCCATAGCCAGAGATAAAAGCTGACGAGATGCTATCCGCTGAAGATACAGCCGTATCAACCTGCTCCTGAAGCTGCTCGGCTGCCCTAGCGGCCTGCTCCTCTTGCGCTGTTATCAGTTGATTCGTTAGCTCAATGCGCCGCTGAAGGTTTGTGGCCGCCGCCTCTTCGAGCCCGCCCTGGATTCGCTCCTCAAGGGAGGCAATCGTCTGAAGATGGGCCTTCTGTTTTTCCTGCGTTGCCACAAGCTTCTCATATGGCTTGTTCAAGCCCGCCGTTGCCGTTCCTAGCGCTTTAATCGCGCCCACTGACACCTGGCCTATGCCCTCTTCAACCGCCGCTGTGATTGAGTTTGTACGAGCCTCAAAAGCTTCCTGCTCTTGCCCTAGTTTGTGAAATTCCTTCTCAGCCTCTCGAAGAGCTGGCGCATAGTCGTCCGAAAACATCGAGGCAAAAGACAGAAACGCCGCAGTAACTGCAATCATTCCCTGCTCGAATTTAGTCGCCATGTCCCTTGCAAGATTGAAAGCCCCGCCAACGCCCCGCGTTATAGCAATGGCCATCTTTTGGAAAAACTCAACAAGCCCGATTGCTAGAATCTGCTGATTAGCTGCCAGAAAATCCCTAGCCCGCTCAATGATTGGAGCAAACTGATTGCCCAGCGCAACGAAGACATTGAGCAGGACGTCGCCCATTCTCGCAGCGAGCGCCCCCACCGAATCGCTTATCTCGCCAAAGCTCTTTACCAGTGGATCGTTGGCGCTTCTGAATGCTAGTGATTTCTCAATGGCCGCCGTTGCTATCTCTTTAAACTTCTTCATCACCTCAAGCGCTTGGTTGATTCCAACCGCCGCGATGGTGAAGCCCTTGAAAGCCGTTGCCCCAGCCTGCCCAAACTTCTTGACCGCTTTGAGTGCTTTGTTGGATTTCTTGCCAACGCCCTCGATTTCACCGCTGGCTTTATCGGATGCGGTGATCTCAATATTTGCGTTAACGTCTGCCATTCCTTGCCCTCTTTGCTTGCCTGTCTATCTCTGCTTGCTGCCTCTTTAACCGCTCTGCTTCAACTGCCTTCATTGTCTGGCCAACCAAATCGATTGCCTCATAAACATAAGCCGGCTCATCGTTTAGCGAATCGCCCCCATAAGGCAATATCCGATAATCGCGCCAATCGCTAAACCACTTAATGAAAAGCATAGTGTGCCCATCCAGCTGGGACCACGGGCACCGCCGAAGACTTGGCGCGAAATCAAACGCGAGATTGGCGCTTGTCTCCCCGTCGCAGTTTCGGTTTTCTCTAAGACTATCCCCATCTACTGCCTCTGGCCCCCTGCACTTTGAGCAACTCCACTCTAAAGCCTTGTGACCACTCGCCAAGAAGCGAGCAGCCATCTCTATTTTTTTCGCATCCCCTCCGAAAGCACAGAAACCTCTGTGAGCGCCGAGTAGCATTCATCTATCAGGCTCTGCTCTGCGCGTTCCCACAAGCCTTCACCATTCTCAATAGGCTGGCCTAAGATGTCCTCGCAGTTATGAAGCCTTGCAACGCGGGCCTTGATAATGCGCTCGATTGCGGCCTCTGCATTCTTGAGGCTCACCTTGCCATCCCTGCCAAGCGCTGCCCTTTGAGCTGCCCTGAGCTCGCCGCCAGTCATCGGCGATAGCTCGGCGCTCATCTGCTCATCTTCTGGCTTGTCTCGGTTGCCGTTCCACTCTGGAACGTACTCTCTGAGGTTTTCCTCTTTGATATCCATGGTAATTTCCCTTTTTAGTCATGGTGTTTTTACTGGTTGAACTTGAGTGTCAACTCGTCGCTCTGGTCGTATGCGCTCGATAGTGCCCTAAATGGAATGTTCAAAATTGCCTCTTCAGATTCTGGCACATCGATAGAGCCGAATTCTAGCTCAGCCGTCGCCATTGTTACCCAAATATCGGTATCGGTGCCACCCGGCCCAAGCTTCAAGATAATAGGCACATCATCGAAGTCTCTATTGGAACCGCTGCTATAGGTGAGCCGTCGAGTGAGCGCGAGCAAGTCTGATTTCTTGGCCCTCACGCTTACCGATCCACTTACGGTGCGATAACCTGCAATAAAATCAGAAGCGCCTTCGGTCAAAGCTTCGTCTTCAATTGGCTTGATACCGTTGGTGAGCGTTAGGTCAAACGATGTGATTGGGTAGCTCGTTACACCATCAAGAGAGAATGAGCCCTGAAGCCCATTATTGACAACGCTTGTAATTGCGCCAGGGGTGGGCACCTTGGGAATTACCGCACCCGTAAAGCTTGACCCCGCGATGGTGAGAACATCGGTAGCGATTCCGGTTACCGTTGTATCAGTCTGGTTGCTTACCGTAACGAGTGAGCCAACCATAAAGTTGTGGCCTTCCCCTGTTGTTACCGTGCAAGCGTTCGTACCGGTGCCTGCAACGGTAGAGGTTCCAGTTAACGCATAGTGACAACCGCCACCACTAAATGACACCTTGGGAATATCCCCGCCAGAGGCTGAGATCGTCATCTCTTCAACCCATGCCCCATAGATAACCTCGGAAAATACGCCGTTGGCTTCTCGCATCAGCCGAAGGGACGGCAAGGCGTTAGTGCTGGTGAGTGCGTAGGTATTGCTACCAAACGCCCCGCCCATAGCAGCCTTAAAGAGCATGTTTAAATTTGGGGCTGTGCCGTCACTTCTCGCTGATGATAGGTTAGCCTCAAGAGACCACGCAATCGCCTGTTTTCCGGTCACCCGGTCTTGAGTGATAGAGCGGGTCTGCTTTTGATCCATGCGGTCATTTCGCTCAATGCTAAAATCCATCGAGCTACTGACAAACTCAACCCGCTCGCCTGCTGCAAACTCAACTTGCCCGGCTGTGCCAAAGCCGTCTTTAAATGCGGCTTCCTCATCTACATAAAAATTGGTGCTTCTACCTAATGCGTGGTCTGTCGATGCGCCCATGTCTACTGCTCCTCATCTTCGGTTGTTTTTGGGGATTCTTTCGGCTCGTCTACGGCTTCCCATTCGCCGCCATTAATTAAAGCCTCACCCACTGCTTTGCTTACGGTACAAACTTCGTGCCCTGTAACGTGCTTACCGTTTAGGACGGTTTGACCGCTTCGTGTGAATCTAATCTTCATCGTATCCCCTAGCTTGAACTCGTGTTGCGAATGTATCTGATCTGAACCTGCATCAGCACCGAGCCGTCCCCGTGCGCGTCGGGGTCTCCCTCATCGGTTTCAAACTGCGTTACCGTTGTGCTGATTGCGTTAGAGCCTCGAGTGGTGTCCACGTTGAGAACCGCTATCAGGTCGTCAACCAGGTTGTTTAGCTTGGTCTGCCTGTCAGACAACGATGTGCCCGATACGTGCCCGATAACACTGAGAGCCAGCGTACAGTAAATCATATTGCTCGGCTGGTGCTGCACGGTCTCGATACCTGGCACATATCCAATGAAAGGCCGCTCGCCGGTCTTCACATCAAAGTATCCACGGGCCAGAGCTTGCACAGTATCAACCGTTGTTTTGTAGCCGTTGCCAGTGGTGACGGTTTCAAAGGTCGTCTGCAAATTGTTCAAGATGAGCTTTCGCGCTGGGGTTCCCATTAGACTGCCCCCGCCGCTGCTACCTTGGCCGCCTCTAAGACGCCCTCAATGGTGAGCTTGATTTCAGGCAATGCCTTTTCCACGGCGATGCTCATGTAGCTTGTGGGGTAGATTTTAGAGCTTGCTACAAGTGTGTAGGCCCTCTGCCCGGTGTCTTTATCCACAAGCAAGCCTCGGATGCGCCCCGGGTTCTTAACCGGCATAAAGTCGAGCTTGGTTCGCCCTGGGTCAAAGTCTCTAGGAGCTATAGGTGAACCATTGCGGATAATTGGGCTGTAGCTTCGATCTGGAATAGCCAGAGCCTTAACACGCTTAGGCTTAATCACGCCGCCCGTCTCATGAATCGAGGCATAGGGAACCATTGAGAAGACGTTGATACTAAACTTGTCAGAGCTAGTAATGAGCGGGCCCACGGTCCAGCTATTAGATAACCTGCCCTTGGGGTTTTTATTCAAGAGTGAGGTTGTAGATTGCACTACAGATTGACGCATTTGATCCGCCGACTGAAGCATACCCATGCTTATTACCGGGCCCAACTGCGCTGCAAACTTCTCTGCAAACTTGCGCACATTGTCATCAATCTTGACGCTGAAATCATCGGCCATATCAACAACCCGGGTTGTCAAATTGGCCGGTCCTGAACGGAGTCAGCGGGTTATCTGAATCATCCTCTATCGTCTCTTTGGCAGAGATAGAGCCACCGCCAAAGAATGCGCTGGTGTCACCGCGTGCTGCCTCAGCTCTTAGCTCTTTGAGTAGGTCACGGTAGAACTGAGTTTTCTGCGAGCGAGAACCGCCAAGCCCTAAAGCTCCTCGGTCAATGTCCCGTGCAAACTTTGCAAGGATACCCTCAACCGCATCGATGGCGGCCAGGGTAGGATCTCCCCGCGTGGTTAAAAGGGCATCGAGAAGCTCGTCGCTTAAGAGTTGATCGTTGGTGTCAACGTCGCCAATCTTAAACCGCAAGCGATCGCGATCGGTAGAAAGACTATCGCTGTAACTCCAACTCATTCTCTACCCTTTTTCTAGGTCTGCCCCGCTTGCGCTTTGGCTTCAAGTCTGCGCTCAACAAATGATCGGGCACCTCTACAAGCGTACCCGCTAAAACCATTCGTCTAAACGCTGGCCAATTGCGGGCATCAGGTAGCGGTGTCCAAGCCGCCACCTTGCCCGAATTGGTCGTGATTTCCCGCGTTGGGAAAATCATTAAGCAACCGCTGTTCTAAAGAACACGCCGAGGTCTGCACCAGTAACCTTGAAGTCAAACGCTGCAAGCGTCTCAATGCGCTCACTATGGTTTGCATCCATGCGGTACCGAAGGGTGCGCAGATCGTCAAACTGGAACATGTAGCCAGCTGCCGGAGTCAAGAGACCCGGATTGGCTGGCTTGTAAATCAGCAATGCATCATCGGCATCGAAGACTGGGGCATATGATGCCGTTGCGCCTTCGTTTGCTGAGTTGACAATTGAGCCCGCAACAATAACCTCATCAACGTCAAACAACGCTGCGAGAAGATCAGTGGTTACAACGCCGCGCTCGGTGTACTTAACCCGATCTAGGATATCGTCAGAGTCCTTCAAGGCAGCATAGACATCTTTGCCCAAGAGCAAAGTATTAGGCTTGCGCCCAGTCTTCGCATGAACAGCCGCCTGCTGGTCTGCGATATCCTTAATGGGGGTACCGCCTGAAGCGCTCCAGACAGTGCTCGGGGTGATATCGCTTCCAGATGTAGATCCAGTCCACACGCTAGTAGTGAAAGCCGCCGCCGCAAAAACTTGATCCCGCTTCTGCAAGAGCTTCTCGGTTACGTACTGAGTTGCACTTGTCAGGATATCAACACCCGCATCAGCGTTACGCGCTACGGTGTCGTCAACGTCCATATGGAAGCCGTACTCAGCACAGGTGTATGTGCCCGTGCTCATGGTGAAGTTTCCGCCGCGAGTCGGTGAACCGCTAGCCCGAAGGCCTGCTTCACTTCTTAGCCACTGGGCCTTATCGAAAACATGGTACTTGTTTGAAAGGTGCTGAACAGGAACCGTACCAAATATTTTACTTGAGACGAAGCTTGTCGCATCTTGAGAATAGGCAATACTGACCGCGCTTAGGGCGCTATCCACATGCACTTCTGAGGTTGTAATAGGCATGATTTAACTCCTTATGCTGCGCGTGCGGGTGACGCACAGTTAATTGCCGCTGTTCCGATTTCACCAGCAGCGCCGGTTGCGGTGATCATGGTTCCGCAAATGTATTCACTGGTATCGGTCCCTGGGATTTTCTGATCCGCCTGCCCATCGGCGCTAGGCCCGATTAGGTTGTTCTCATCAAGTGCGGCATCGCAGTTGATTTTAGAAACGCCCATGATAAGCACGGTAGCAGCCTCGCCCGATGCGCTTGGTGTATTCTGCAAAACGCCGATAGGTCTGTCGGTTGCCGCGTTGCATGCTCCAACTTTTCCATCGGTATCCAGCTCGACGAAATAATACTGCTTGCTTGATAGATCGGCGTTTGCCTCAAGTGTTACGATAATTGATTGTCCGTTATACTCGTAAGCCATTATTAGCGCCCTCCCTGATTGTTGCGCTCTTCGTTATATTCTGCGTAGAGCGCTGGATTTGTTTGAATTGTCTTTGCAATCGCTTGAGGCATGGTCAGAGCGCCCGCGCTCTTCTCAACTTCCGATTTTGCGATTTTCTGAATCTTGGCCCATGGGTCGCCACCAGATGTATCTGGCACAGAGCGCCCAGCCTCGACCAAGAGAGCCCCGCCTTGGAGCGCTGCGCTTGAAGATTCAAGAGCCTTCTCGACCCTTGCCCCAAGCTCTTCGTTGGTTGCCTTGACTTCAATCATCAAATCTACAACCTCTTCGAGCGAATGCCCTGGGATGTTGCAGAGTGATTTTTCAGCCTTAGCGAGATATTCACGACGTGAGCGCTTAGCGATTTCCTCGCCCAAGCTCTTCTCAAGCTCGGCACTCTTAGCAACAAGCTCCTCGCGGTCTTTCCAGATTGCATCAATCGCAGCCTGAGCAGCCGGTGGGAGATTGTCGAGCGTCTTCTTCAGCTCGTCGTCTTCCTCTTCCATTTTTTCGGCCTCGTCTTCGGCTGGCTCTTCTGCCGCCTCAACTTCAACCTCTTCACCACTTGCGCCGCCTAGTGCTGCTAGCGCGTCGCCTACTGGCATGATGTCCGAGAAAGCTTCCAGGAGTTTCATAGCCGCGAGGATTGCCGCCTTGGCATCTTCTGGCATTTCTTCCTTGAGCATGCCTTCGAGCTTTTGCACGGCCTCGCTTTGGCCTTCAGCTTTGAGCACTTCAACGAGAATTTCACCCATCGTGTCACCTCTTGCTTTCATGATTGGAAAGCGTCGTTTTAGATTTGCACCGCGCTCAACGAGAGACACTTCAAGCGTCTTGACGTCTTTGAGCGAAGTGATGCGCCGCTTGGTCATCGCGCACCTCTTTCGAATGTTTGGATAAGTCGCCCTGAACTCGGGCTGGATAGACCTGTACTCGGCCTGAGAAAATTATCGTCTATTTCTTTATAGTCGTCAACGATTATTAATCGTTAATATATTCTACCTTGGGCATATCGTCCGCGCTCATGTCCTCACGAGTGCCGAAACCCCCGATACTAAAGGCATTTAATTCGCCCGCCTGGACCTTGGCCCATTGCTCGGCGTCGAGCTTAACCCCTAGAATCCAAGAACCGGAATGAATCACATCGTCCCCGAACTTGGTTTTTCTCGCCTTATGGGGCTCGCCGTTCATCGCCGCTTTATAATCCTCTGAGCTTGGGTAGGGGTGTAGCCACGACTCCACCACCTTGGCCTCGATTTTCCCGTTGTGGTCGAGCCCGATAGTGCGCGAGCTGGCCAAGAAATCGTGGGCTGTCTCTTCGATAGCCGACGGGCTCAAATGGTCGTCATGAGCATCGACGATGTAGGGGTCCAAAACCACCCCGTAGACAATGCGCTTGGCCCCATCGGCCTTGGCAACTTGAACCGCTCGGCGCTCAGCGATTGCCCGCACCTGCTCAAGCTTTCTTGAAAGCATCTCACGAGAGCCGCCTTCTCTTCGAGCACCCCATGGGTGGGGCAGCGATACGTCTTCGAGCCCGTTGAGCGCGAGCTTGGCAGCTTTGCCCAGTGCGATAATCCCAGAGGGTTGCCGCTCGGCGTGCTCGTGGAGCTCGCCCACATCAATCACGTCTACATCATCCCGGTTCAATCCAAGGGGCTCAAGGTATAGCTCATTGAAGAGCCGCCCCTCTGCGCCGCACAAGTGCCGCTTGCGCACAATGTCGAGATTGCTAGGCGTGGATACCACGAAGAGCAGCCGCCTCTTCTCTGGCCTCGGCTTAGGCATCGGCGCTGCTGGTGGCTCGATGGCTTTACCTACTCGCGCCGTAGCGGTTGCCGCCGCCAGTTCTTTGTTCCCGGTGCGCTCAAGGATAGCGTCGTAGATTTTGTCCCACTCTGCGCCCTTCTCGGTGTGCTCTTCGATCACATCAAAGGCCATCGTATCCGATGCCCCTTCGTGGTCTGCTGGGCCTTCCATCAGTACGGGCTTTCCGTCCACGATCATCCAGTGGTAGCTGTCCGGGGCTGGTATCTCAACACTCATCTTCTTTATCCTCCCCATAGACCTGATCAATCTGCTCTTGCAGCACATCCGCCTCGGGCTCTGGCTCCATCCTGGCGCTCATGGTGTCAGTTGCTGGGAGGTTGCCGTATTCGCGCACGTACTCCTCAAGCTTGTCATCGGGGGTAAGGACACCCGCACCCACTAGGCTAGCTAGTGAACTTGATAGAGCTGCTAAGTCTGGCGTCTCGATGTCGTCATATGCGAGTTTCGGATAGCAAGCCTCTGGGAAGTTGTTTAGCCGCATAAGCCGGGGGATTGCTTCGTTATTGATAATGCTCGCTATGCTGTCGAGGTACGTGCCGAGAGCCTGAGCAAAGAGCGCCGTCTTCGAGTCAGCTAAAGCGAAAGAGCCCACCGACTCAGAGCCTAGTAGGATAAACTCGCCAAGCATGCTCATCGCAATGCGCGACTCGTAGCGCTTGATGATCTCGTTTACATCAATCGGCCTGCGCCCGCCTGCACTCAAGAGCTTGAGCCGGTAGCCGCTGGGTGTTCCATCGGCCAGGGTCTCGCTTGGAATAACTAGGCCCTCGTATTCATCTCTACCAACGCGCTGAACCAAATCCTTCATGGATGCGAGCACGGCCTTCTCGCCTGAGCTTGCATTGCTCGATAGGATTTGAAGAGGCACCTCAAGGCAAGGAAGCCCTGCCAAATCCCTGCTCACGCCCACCCCTTCATACAGGGTAATCTTCTTCTTGTAGAAATAGCTAATATAGCTATTCCTCAGAATCGAGCGCCCCTCGGGGTTGCCTTTGTGCGCGTCAGCTCGAAAGAGCAGCATCTTATCCTTGGGGATGTAGCGCGTGCCGTAGCTCGGCGGAGGCATCTGGTAGAAGCCGAGCACAGAGCCGTCTTCTTCGTCTATATCCCAATCGCTGAGTGACTCTTGCGAGCGAATAGGGAAGCCTCGCCATCCGATGCGGTTGTCTCTGAACCGGCTCTTGAAGCGTTTGTCTTCCTGCTCTGGCCCACGTCGAATCTTGTATGTGATTTCGTGCGTTGAGAATCCGAAGACTAGAAAGCTCAGAATCTCGCTGAGCGTGTCTGACCAAGTTTCTTCCATATCCTCGAAGAGGCACTCGCTCACAAACTCGGCGCACTCCTTGGCTTCTGGTGTATCGTCGGCTTCTCGAACACTCCAATCAACCTGCCTAACCAGTGTGCGAATCGCATAGAGCACGGCCCCGATCACCGGGTCATTCATGCTCATCTCTTTGTACATCTTAACGGCTTTGTCACCGCGCAGATCGGGCAGAAATTCCTCGTAGACTTTCCCGCCGTGGCGTTTTAACCCGGTAGCCCCAAGAATATCTGTTGTTTCAAATTCGTCTTTATTCTCTGCCATTGTCATTGACTCCCAAACATCGCACGAGCATCCGCCTCGGCTGTGTTGATTCCGCGTTTCTTGTCTTCTGCTAAAACTCTCGATCGTGGTGGTGAGACTACGCTGCACCCGCAATTGGCCGTGTGCCTGATTGGGCCATCCCCCGGTATCATCATTTTCGTTCCATCGGGCATCACAAAGGGCTCATCAATGGGCATAACCACACCCTGCATTTCTTGATGTCTGCGCCCACCGTTTCGCACCTGAGAAATCCACATCTTGTAACGTTCCCCTGCTGCCTGCATCGCGCTGAATGACCCAGCGTTCTGCACCTGCACCATCTCAGTACGTGCTATCAGTGAGGCACGACTAAACACGTCGCGGGTTATCGGCGGTCCCGCTTCGAGCGGTTGAAGCACTCCCCGCGTTGGCCTCTGATTAGGTGCGAGCACTTCAGCCCCGTCAGCGAAGTAAGAGAACCGCAGCCGCCTAGCCAGCTCGGCGTGCGTTATGCCGGGATTCTCGGTTAACCATCCAGAGACGAACTCTCGGCTCTTGCGCCTAAACTCATTAGTGACGTTCTGAATCAGCATCGCCTGCTCGCGTCGCTTCTCATTGAAATATTGCTGATAGAGCTGCGGGGGTATCGTGTAGCTTGGGTCTACCCGCTTGCCTGCGTCCTCCATCTCCCTAAGCCCAGCGTTAGCCGTCACCGTCGCCAGTGCGTCAATGATGCGCTGGGGGTCTATGGCTGCCTTGCGCACTACGCCCTTGAGCCTCTTCACCTCTTCATCCACCAGCTGCTTATAGTACTGGCTCAAGAGCTGGCGAATCTTCACCGCCAGCGCCTTGCTTCGAGCCTCGGCTTTGCCTGCCCCTGGCCCTCGCCTGGTGCGCGAGAAGCTCGGCCACTTCTTCCGGGGCTTAGCTTTGTTAATGCGCTGCATCATAGCCAGACGTTCCCGGTGTGCCCGTCTTCTGGGTTGATGCTGATTTCTGGAAGCGTCTTTTCATCGAGCTCGGTGCATGCCCACACCATCGCATCCAGCCTATCGGGGCTCTGCTTGGTTAGGCCTGGGACGTAGTTTGTTAACTGGTCTTCGAGCGCTGGCATGATGCCGCATATGTGAAGCCTCCCCTGTTCACACCGTGCCCCTATCGGCTCCGCCCTCGCGTGCTTGCCCTTGGATGCGTGGATGAGCTTCACCGGCACCGAGCGGTCAAGTTGCTCCGATATCGTGCGCCATGTCTCGCCGCCCTGATTGCTCTCGAAGACAAGCCGGTCTGCTTGGTGGTGCTTGTAAGCGTCAATAGCTCGACGGCACACCGCGTCAGGGGTGCCCCGCATGCTTAGGTCTTCGAGAATATAGAGGTGCCCATTCGAGCACAGCCCCGCCACCACTAGCCCGCTTTCATCAGACTCGGCATTGCTGGTGGTCGCTGGGTCCACTGCCACAACGATTCGCCTAAGTGTCGGGTGGTTGTCTACCCTGTAGGTGTCAATATCTTGACGCAAGAACAGAGCACCAGGTAGCTCAGAGAGAAGCTCACCCATGAGCTCTTGACGCCCTAGCGTGGTTCCCTTGTATCGGTCGTGAATGGCCTCGATGAAGTCAGCCGAAAGGTTGGCTTGATTGTCCATCGTGCTGCCCCGCGTTACGTGCGTGCTGTCGAGCTGCGCGAGCTTGCGAAGCATATGCAACGGCCTCGGCGTTGTAGTCACCACCACCCTTGGGCGCTCGCCTAATCGCAAGCCGAACTTGAGCTGGTCCCAAGCGTCGTTGTCGTTCCATGCTGCTATTTCGTCGCACCATGCATAATGGAATTGCGGCCCTCTTAACTGGTCGCTGCGCTCTGAGGTGAAGGTTGTGGCCGTGCTTCCATTAGGCCAGGTCAGCCGCCGCTTGCTGGGCTCATACTCTGGGCGCTCGCTATCGTGAGCACAAGAAAGGATACCGCTAACCCCTTCGATCATAACGTCGCGCACGTCGCTGCTAGCTCTGCCAACTAACGCAATGCGGCAGCCGGGCACCTCAAGCGCTCGCTCAATCACCCACTCTGACCCTGTTCTGGTTTTGCCCCAGCCTCGCCCCGCTTGGATTAGCCAGGTGCGCCAATCGCCGCCGGGTTCTAGTTGGTCTTGACGCGCTGCGAAACACCAAAGACGCATGAGCGTCTCAACCTCATCGGGTTCAAGCCCTTTAATGAATTCATTCCTCACCGCTACGCTCTGCAAGCTCAGCCAGTTTTGCCAAGAGCCGTTCTTTTGCGTCGGTGGTTTCAACCTTGGCATCTATCTCAACCTCTTGCTTCACCTTGGGTATGAACATCGCCCGCCGCCGCTCAAGCTTCCAAGCAGCCGCTTGCCAGCTGCCATTCATCGCGGCCTTTTCAATCATAGCGAGCCATCGGTTAGTTGCCTCGCCCTCAACCTCTTTTATGCGTCTCAAAAATCCAGTGAACTTTTTGCTAGTCGCAAGGTTTGGCTGCTCTTCTGCCTTCTTCTTTTGCTCGTAGTACCAGCCATCACTGAACCCAGCGCAGCCGCAAGCATCCTTGACGGGACACCCCAGCCGAATAGCTTTCAAGAATCGATCTTGCATATCCTCGGTCAGGATCTTGGGTTTGCGCCCTGCCTTGCTCTTGCGCTTCTTAGCTGTCACGGCGATGGTCTTCTCTGAGTATCTTTGGAGCTATTCGGTCCCAGTCTAATCGATGATGCAGTCTTCTATCCTTTGGCCCAAAATCAGTAACTTTACAGCACGAGGGTTCGAACATTACCGTATAAAATGATTTTACGTAGGTCCCCATATCAAGATAGAGCTCAGTCAGGCCCCCGCTGTTTTGCTGTGTTGCCGCCTGCTCCAGGGCAATCATGTTGGTCGTAAAGAAAAGCTGTCCTTTTCGACTTCCGCCCGTGTAGGTGTTTACATCATCATTTAGTTGTCCCTGAAACTGAAACGGCCGCTTGGTGGAGCACAGAAAGGAGTTCATAGATTTTCTGAAAAGAGTAATGCTCTTACCGTATCTGGATGCCCCGCCGCCGATAAAATCGCCACCCTGGGCCATTGCCAATGTAATGCACCCAGATGATTCATAGAACTCGATCATTATATCCAGAATCAAATCCAGGTTTTTCATGGGGTGATAAGCATAGTTCAGCGTGTCATCAAACTTATACCGAAACTGAGCATAGTCATCATCAAGCTGCATGAAGTAAGTGCAGCCAACCTGCTCTGCGAGGGCGTGAGATACGTTCCTTGCGTAGATAACCGATCTTGGGGGGAAGTTGTCGCCGGCATCCATATGGGGGGCAATCTTCTCTTTCGAGAATATCAACACCTCTTCCCCGTAAATCTCCTGATACCGGGGGAGCGTCTTATCCATATCGTCAACAACCAGATAGATCTTCCCTGTATATCCGTGTTTGCGCAGACTCTTATAAGTACACACCTTGTCCGGCCTGCCGTGAGTCAGGATAAGCATGCAAAGGTCATCCCTCATCCATCTGGCTCCTGACTGCATCCCTCATGGCGCTTGTCATTTTAACAAAACCCCGCTCTATGGCTTTATTGAAATCGATAATCACCAAAGCCGATTCCTCAAACAGCTCCTGAATGTCTGACTCTGAATGAGCATAGTAGTTGGCAATTTTGGTAAAATTGAAAGCGGTGTGTCTCTGTGCGGCAGCAATCAGAAAACTTTCGATCTCGCCGGGTAATTCCGTGACTTGTATTTTTTTGATCAACTCATCTGTCTTGGATCTATCAAACAGCTCTGCCGTTTCGGGCTTCTCACCAGAGGGCTCATAGATCGGAATATCAACTTTTCGAGTATAATTGGAAGCATCTAAGCCATCGCCCACCACCTCATCAACTAACGCCGTCAACTCTTCATCACTAAAGCCCGCCGCCTCAACCAGTGCTTCGTCTTCAATCTGCAAAGCGCTGAGCTGCTTTGCCAGCGCTTCCTCATCCCACTCGGCAAGCTCACCCGTGCGATTGTCAGCTATCGCGTACGCCGTAGCATTTACGCCATCAAGCTCAGTTTTGACGATGTTGATTGAATCCCAGCCCAGGGCCCGCGCAGCCGTGAGCGTACCGTTGCCCGCAATGACAATGCCTTTCTCGTTAACTACGATAGGCTTCTGCTGGCCGAACCTCTTGAGGCTCGATTTGATAGCGTCGAGGTTCTTTGAATCATGCGCCCGCACATTAGCAGGGTCGCAATCCAGCTCGTCAATCATCACCCGTTCAACTTGCATTCAATACCTCGATAATAGGTTCCCGTGCTCGGTCCTTCCAGACCCACACTTCCTTACTGGTATGCGGTGGCACTTCAAACGAGTTAAGCGCTTCCATTTCCACTGAGCCCGGTCTGCGGTTTGCTTTCACCTGAACCAGTCGAGTGCCATGAGCGCCGATGGCGATCACATCCCACTCACCCAAGCTCGCCGCTGAGCGCGTGCATTTATAGCCCACTGCCTCAAGCCGCTTCATCGTCTTAAGCTCAAGCCGCGTGCCCTTGGCCTTGCAGTTTTTCACCTTGCCCATCAATGAATCCAAACAGAGCCGCCGCCCAGCTCCGGCTCTTCGTTAAACAAAGTCCCCTTGCCCCATAGCCGCTCCGACACTGTGCGCTCCTGAGCATAAACCCCGCGCTCGATTGCCTTCACCGAGTCAGTTACCAGTGACTCGCTCGGTTGCTCGCCTTCAAGCCAAGCAACCACCCATTCATTGAGTAGTTCAAAATCTTCCATCGAGATCCCCCTTCGATGTTGAAAATATATCGTATTTTTACACTTACCCGCAATCGTAAAGGGAAAATTGACTATTTAATCCGTCACATCAAAGGGCCCCCATCCATAGGACATCGGCAGAAAGCACCCCCATCCATAGGACATGTGACAATCCCAAGGGCCCCCATCCGTAGGACATGGATAAATAAGACCCCAAAAAGGGGTGAATTATATCCATGTGACAAGTTTCCGGAAAGCCCCTACCCTTTCCGGTAAGGCGTGAGCCCATTTTTAGTGTAAAATACTTCTGTCACCTTTCGTCCCCTTTCGTCCCCGCTCCAGTGACGAAACTTTTCTTAAGTAGAAACTCTCTAAGTAATTAATATATATAGACTATCTATATATACTCTTCTTTCTTCTTACCCTTCTGTCCCCTTCTGTCCCCGGGTACCCCCCTACTTATTCTCAATACTAACTTACCGACTGGTTAGATGGTATTAGAAAATAGAACCACTCACCCCCGGGGACCTTCTGTCACCAGAGTAGGGGACATAAGTGACGAAAGGTGACAGAAGGGGTTAACTCTATGATTTTAATATGAAAGTTTCGTCCCCGGGCCAGTGACGAAAGAGTGACAGAAGGTCAGAGATCACCGACAAGGCAAGAACATCCGCCCCACTCGAACAGATCCAACTGGGAGTCATCCTCTTCGATGCGCTGCCTGAACTCGGCAAGCGTCATCTTGATCCGCTCACCGGCCTCTTGCCGTCGAAGGATTGAAACGTCAGCGCCGAGGTGATTTCTAAGCTCTTGCTCTTTGGCCTCGTGATAGGCGTATCTCTCCGGCATAACCTTTAGAAGGTGAGCAAACTGCCCCTGCCCTGACCGGACACAAAAGCCACCGCAGTTGTTGTGAGCAAAGCCGAGCTTGTAGAGCCTCGGTATCTCAATCCCCTCGGCGGCCAGGTTATCCTTGATCTGCCCGTAGCTCAGAAACGGGGGCTCACAAAGCGGGCTTTCAACCCGGTAGGGCTTCCACCACTCAGCCGCTCGCTCGTGCCGATGCGCTTCCATGCTATCTATCCCCAAATACATCACACACTCATCAGGCTTGTACCGGGCCTCTATCCACTTCCTGATGAATTCGCGCTTAAGAATCCTTGAGCAGTTGCCCACGCGAGAGTTGCCCAGGAACCGCGTATCGAAAAAGACCTGCCACGGATCACGCCCTTCAGCGATGGTGACGAGCGGCGCCCCAATGCTCTCTGAGCCATCTTTGAGAAACCGATACAGATCCTCGTCTTCTATTTTCGTATCGGCAAAGATCAGATCTAGATCCTTGGTGCCGTGCCGCTCTGCTACAATCTTGCCAGCCATCCAAGAACCTAGGCCGCCGCTAAACATCACCAAGTGCTTCACCACACACCCCCTGCCTCAATAGCCACAAACGCCTGCCTGGGCCTGCCCTTGGTGGTGATATTGAGCAAAGCAATCTCACCCGAAGCATCGAGCGCTTTGATGGTTTCCGCCAGCTCTTTAGGCTTCATCCCCTTAAACTTCCGGCCCATTTCGCGCTGCGTCATACCTCGCTCACCGGCCTCGATGATTTCGGTCAGCACCTTTTGACGCACCTTGCCAAACTCAGAGCCGCCAACGTTCTTGCGCGCCGCGTCAGCCATTGAGAGAAAAGCAAACCGGCAATAATTTGCGCACCACTCGGCGATGCTTTCAGTAATCACCGGGGCTTCAGCGTTGATAGATACCGCGACGATTAACGCCAACTTCTGCGCCACCTCATTCATTCGCCCGATAACGTTACCAAGCCCGTGAGCATCAAGCCGGTTCTGCTCCTTCATCTGCTCGACGAAGAACTCTTGAAAGAGCCTGTCAGCGCCTTCGGTGATATTCACTTGCTTGGGCTTCGGCTTCATATCGTAAGCCGTGTCAAGCGCCTCTGAGAGCGCAGAGCGCCCAGCATTGCGAGCTTCACGCGCCCATGCTGAGAGCTTTGCCGGTGGCTTGGTTAACCGCCCGGTGTAGACTGGGGGCCGCCGCTCTGCTTCCATATCCATCACCAGCAAGCGGCCTAGAAAGCCGTTGGCAATGTCTGACTCACCAAGCGAATCATAGAACCTCTGCGGCTGGGTCAATAGAAACATCGTCACCGCCGGGTGTTCAATGTTTGCCTGGTCCTGCTCGTCTCGCTGCTTTTTGGTCAAACCCATCGAAGAGTAGAAGGCCTGCCGCAGCACGCTACCCGATGCCGAAAAGGCTTCGTTGAGCATACTCATCGCTTCTTTCCTCTGGCTGTTCCCTTTCGAGTTGCAGGCTTCGAGATAATCACCAAACTCATCAATCACGGCGATATGCGTCGGCTTATCTCGCAGAGCTGAGAGCACCGCCCCCGGCGAAGTATAACCCCTGCCGCCTATGAGCTCGTCAAGGTCTGCATCGTCGAGCGCCGCCTCAATGGTACGCTTGCCGTGCTCTTTGCCAGTGGTGCTCTTGCCGATGCTTAAGAAGTAAAGGCTGCTCCAATTGTCCCCGCTTGTGACGTGATTGCGACCAAGCACAACCGAGCCGAAAGCAAGGGCCGATTGGGCCGCTAATTTCGCGTTAGGGAACCGAGCCGTTGACATGTGCCAGTCAAAGAACTCACCGAGCGCCCCCGGTGGTCTTAGGTCTAGATCGTCGAGCGGCTTCGCTGCCTTCTCTGGTCTGTAAAGCTTGACCGGCTCAATGCTAACCCTGATCGGTTCAGCCGACGGGTTGTTTCTGACGTGGCTCTTAAAGATTGAGTTGACTACATGATGAAGCTCACCATCATCGAGCGGCTGCGGGTTCGACTGGTTCCACTCGTCGAGCCTCGCAATGCACTGCTGCACGTTGAAGCCTTCAGAAATCCAAGTGCCAACAAGCGACGCCGCCGAGTTGTTGCGGCTGCCCGGTAGAGCTGGTGAGCCGTCGTGAGGCAACCGAACAGTTGAAAGGTCAAAGATGATATCTTGATAGTCTTTGCGCTCTGGATTCACCTTGCCAGATACGGCTTGATAAAGCTTCTCAAGCACTTTAGGCGAGCGGTACGCGATATCCTCGAACTCATCGACGCCATCGCAAACCTCAAGATCATACGCCGCACGCTTGACGCCATAGCTAATAAGCTTCTCGTCTTTGTCTGCCGTTCTAACGCTGCCCGGTGCCACCACGTATGAGCCTCGCTCTGAGTCCCCTTGCGGTGAGTGAAATATATCAATCCCTTGGTTGATACGGCTAGCAAGCCGCGCCTCTGGGTCTGTCCTGAAATAGAGGTGCTTGCCCCTTGGCGTGCTCACCTCAAAATTAGAATCCCCAACGATCGACCTGATGAGCGCCTCTTTGCTCGGGTCATCAATATCGACCACGCCAAGCCCGCGACCTGTACGTATCCCCAAGTTGATCTGTGGATTCTCTTCGTCAATCTCTTCTAGCTCCCCCTCTGTGACGGTGTTACCCGCATCGAATCTGTTCCAACCTTTAGTAATTACCTTGTTAGTGCCACGCTCACCGCGCAGCACTCGACCGGGGAATAGCTCAAAGAGCCTGCCCCAGTCCCCTGCTGTAAAATTGGCCATCATAATTGCCCCCTGGCATATATCTAGTGTGTTCCATTGTTCTGATAGGTATTAGGATTCTATTGATATTAGACCGGCCTCTTCCTCTAGCTCGTCGAGTCCCCTCGATAGAGCTGTTCTTATTACGTCAGAGCGGTTTGCTCTACCTCTCAGGTTTTGACGGGCGATAAAATCCTTTAACGCGTCGCATCGTTCAACCAGGCTTGTGCTGCAAGCTACCATTACCTTCTCATCGTGTGGCATAACTGCCTCCTCTCTGGGTTCAGTATATACAAAAAAACAAAGAATAAGTACAAAGAAATGTTTACACCTACTCTGGAATTGTCTAAAATCAGGGGGTGCCCAGAGATTTAACGAACGAACGAAAGAGAAAAACGATGAGCCGGAAAACAAAAAACAACCCATGTGTAGTTAAAAAGTCCCAACAATGGGATGCAATCAAGGCGGCTGTAGAAGCGCTTGAAGAAACAGGCTCTGCTCTTGGCGCAACTCTGGCCGAGTGGGCAGAATCAGCGCGCATCAACGGTTGCGACACTTTTAAGTCAGTAGGTCGAGACGGAACCGCTGAATTTTGCGATTTTTCAGATACTGAAGGTTATCATTCAGAAACAATTGACGACATGTGCAAAGGTTGCTGGGCGCTTGCGACTTTCGATCAAAACATCCCTAGCGACTATATTCTTGATGGCGTAACGCAAGAAGATGCCGAGGCGGCGCAGCTGGCAATCCTCAAGCAGTGTCTTTAAAACGAACGAACGAACGAAAGAGAGAACGATGAATCGGACACCAAAAGAGCAATACTCAGAATTTCAAGCCATTCTAAAGAAGGCAGCCGACGACCTAACCAACCTCAACGGCTGGTGGTACTCGCATTGCGACCGGTTGCGCATGGACAACGCCAAGCTCCGCAAACAGCTAGAACACGAACGATGCGAGCGAGAAGCCGCGCAGCGCACCATTGCACGCCTGGGAGGGGCTGAAGATGTTTGACTACAACATGAGAACAGTTGGGAGAAAGTTAGAGATTGAGCACCTGGTTTATGGCTGGGTGTCGATGATCGCCGCGAACCCTGAGCGCGTTTTGATGGAGCGCCGAGATCCTGTCTCGGGTCAGCGCTCGAAATTTTGGGAAAACAAGAGCTGTTTTAAGCTCGTGAGAAAGTGAGAGAAGAATGGGAGCGTTAACTATAGCCCCGGCAGACCTTCAGCAAGCAATGAGCTTTTGTAAGGTTATGTCGGAAAGTAACTTTGTACCGCAGACATACCGCAACAAGCCAGGGGATATCCTGGCCGCTGTTACCATGGGCGCAGAGCTTGGCCTTGGACCCATGCAAAGCCTTCTAGGCATCGCCGTTATCAACGGCAAGCCGTCAATATACGGTGACACGTTGCTCTCGTTGGTGCTCGGGCATCCAGATTGCGAAGACGTGATCGAGACGGTTGAGAATGAAGGCACCGATAAGGCCCTTGCTCGCTGCGAGGTACGCCGCAGAGGCAGACAACCAGCCGTTAGAACCTTCTCGGTAGACGATGCCAAGCGCGCAAGGCTCTGGGGCAAAAAAGGTCCTTGGACCGATTACCCGCTGGTAATGCTAAAGCACCGCGCAAGGGGCTTTGCTCTTCGTGACACGTTCGCCGATGCCTTGGCCGGCCTCATCACCACCGAAGAGGCACGGGATTACAAGTCAGTATCTCCACGCAAAACAAGCAAGCCCAAAGCAAAAGCCGAGTGCATCCCTGGTGAGCCCACGGTTATCACGGCTGATGTCGTTGAGGTGAAAGCCGCCGAGCTGCCAGCAAAGCCGAAGATTAGCGATGATATTTTACGGGCTCTTGCCCATTTTGAAAGCATCGGGATGGATGGTGAGAAAGTCATCGCTCATCTTGAGGTCGAGAGCATCGACCAAATTAAACCAGAACATTTAGACACCCTGCGGGCATACGCTCGCAGTATGAAGGAGTAGCCCCATGGCAGCAATACATTTTAACCCAACCGCAGTTGACTACGGAAACAGCAAAGAGGACGAACGCGTGGATTTTAACGAGCTGATGCCCGATGGCGAGTACCCACTCACCGTTATTGCAACGGAGAAACGAGACAATAAGGCCGGAACCGGTTCATACATCTTGCTCACGCTTGAAGTTGCCAGTGGCAAATATGAGCGCAAATGGGTCCGCGAGTATCTCAACCTCTGGAACCCGAACGAGCAAGCAGTAGAAATTGCCCAGCGTAAGCTAGGCCAACTCTGCAAGGCGCTCGGGATTGAACACTTGGGCGATTCTGACGAACTGCTCAACCGCACCGTTCAAGCCAAAATTGTCACCAAGCCCGGCTCAAATGGCTATGATGCGCAGAACGTGGTTGCGGTATACAGCGCACCGCCGAAGCAATTAGAGCTTGACGACGACGTACCATTTTAACCGATAGGTCCGACGGTGACGGGGCTCAATCAGAGAGCCCCGCCGCCAGGGGGATCGCACCCTTTCGGGAGTGATTAACCCTTTCTACCGGATTCTGATAAGATAGCTAGGGGAAATGGGGAGTGATTAAAATGTTCTATGCAATATCCGGTCTCGCCGTTCTGGCTATTCTCTGCATCGTTGCAATGGGTCTTGATGCCGCAGCTCGTCGAGAGCTTGCTCGTAGAATTGACGAAGATTTAGCACGGCAAAACAAGCCGCGCTGGGAAGATGATGATTGGCTATGAGAGAAGAAACGATACGACTAGCAATCGAAAAGGTGAAAGCTCGATATGGAAACCGGGCTGTGATTGTCGGAGATGGCAAAACCAAAGAGCCAGCTCGAACGATTATTGCCGAAGCCATCGAGGGGAAAGAGACGCTCGGTGAGCGGGTTGAAGCCGCCCAGGATGCACTGATTGAGCACGGGGCAGTGTGGAACGATCTCGGCTGGCTGAAGAAGAAGCGAAAAGAGAAGGGGGAAGGGGTGATAAAATGAGACCATCCTACGGACACGACCCAGGCGGCTCGCCGATTGTCCCGCTGCTCTTCTTGGTTGTTATCGCTGGCGGTATTGGGCTGCATCAATGGGGGGATTTCAAGGTCTCTAAGATGCTGCCCAGCTATCACAGCAAGCCGCGAGTGGTTGACCGAGTGCAGAGTGATCACGTCAAGAAGCTTGAGCGCAAGGTAGCCTCTTTGATGTCTCGAATTGAATCAATGAAGCAAGAAGCACCGGCACCGGTCGAGCGCGAAACCGAGCAAGAGCAAGAGGATAGGTGGAAAGAGCAAAAGGGGCACTTGCTCGAAAGAATCGCAGAACTTGAGGCGCTATTAAAGGCGAATGAAGAGCCTTATTCTGATGAGGATAGGGACAAGCTAGCAGCAATTTCAAAGGGGAATAAGAAATGAGCCGCAAGAAAATGTTTAAGGAGGACCTTAGCCGGTCCTCAGCAATCAATGAGACCATGGTTTTAGTCATCAACGAAGCCGCTGATTTGAGCGCGGAATACTACCGAAGACACCAACTAGAAAATAACCCGGAAGACCTAGACCTAAGCAACCGCTGGCGTGATGTCGTCACAGAGCTAAAGGTTATTGAGCAAAAGACCTGTGTTGATTCTTCGCTCTGCTCGATGATGAGCCAGCGCGTCGGGGATGAGCCAGGGAAGTTTAAAAGCCTCTTGGGCTTCAGGGGTAAGAGTGAAAAGAAAGCCCTTCGAGGCAAAGAGCCAGAAGCCTACGCGCTTGATGACTCCGGTGGGGAAGGGGCTGCAGCATGAGAAAGCTTCTATGCCTTTTCGGATTTCATGAGTGGGCCAAGGTGGTACCATCAAGGCAGCCTTGCCGGATTTGCTATCACTGCAACCGCGAGCAAATGGGGCTCAAGGTTTCAAGCTATTCTCCCGTCGTTTGGTTTAACGTAAGGAAGGCACCGTGAGGATAATATTAACGCTTCTGGCCGTTCTTTGCGTGCTAACCGCAGCGTCTCATATGGGTATTGCCCTAGTCTTTGAGCAACCGCTTATGAAGTATGCTTGGCCCTTCGTCTCACTGGCTGCCGCGAACCTGTTTTGCGCGTGGGTTTGTGGGCCGAGCGGAAAGCCGAGAAAACACTTAATTCGTCCCTAATTCTAGGGGCTGCCCCACCCTCTTAGTTTTTGATACTACAACGTAACCGAAACACGAGAGACCACTCAAAGAGGGTGGGGCTTTAACATCGCAAGGAGAACTCTATGGAAGCCGAAAAAGAAACCCCCCAGCTCTGGACCCTAAGCGATACCGCTATCTCGACCTATATGGGCAGATACAACTATTCAATTGAGCTGGTGCGCCTTCAGACCAAGCGCGAGATTCTAATGGCCATCTTTCACCTATCAACCAAAACATGGATGAGCACCGAGGGGCTCAAGCAGTTTGCAAAGATACTGCTTGAGATTACGCCGTACCCAAGCTGGCAAGGAGATACAAATGACTAATCGACTGGGGAATAATCACGCCTTTAAGGTGTGCGACAAGCAGTTTGATTTAGCAACCATGCACTGCCCTATTTGCGATTTTGACTATACGCATCTTGAAAGCGTAGAAATGGATTTTGAATCAAAGGATAGCCGCTTATGTGCTCGGCTCAATTTCTCTTGTGAGAATGAACACAACTTCACCGTGCGCGTTCAACAGCACAAAGGGCAGACCTTTTTTCTAATTGAAAAAAACACACCCACGGGTCGCTCGTGGGGTCCGATCTAGGCAACCGCACAGATGTAATAAGCGCCGCACACAAAGTAATAAGCCAGCATCACCACTCCTCGAGCAGGGTATAAGAGAACGTCTTTGCGCCAATCGTTGCGATCTGCAAGTTGGCAAGCTTCATCAGCGTCTTGAAGTCGGACTGATTGCGGAGAACCTGGCAACCGGCAGACCATCGACCCACTTGATCTGAACTCTGCCCAGCTTTGTGCAGGTTGATGCCGAAAAAACCGGTATCTGTATCCCCGCCGAAGTCAAACTCCCTATCCCTATCGGCATCACGCCAGACTTTAACCGGGCCTGAGCGCTGACACAGAGCCTCATATTTGCCCCTGTGAAGGTCAATTTCCCATATTCCAGGGTAATGCCCTGGGCATAGTATCGCCGTCCCCTTAATGTTCGCTGGGTTCTCAAGCCAGTACTGGCCGGGGTCCGTGGTTGCTCGCCAGTAATGAACCCGCCACTCGTGAGCGTTGCGATAAGCGCACCCTATGAGATCGTCAAACTCGTTGGGTTGCCCGTCAGTTTTCCGAATTCCGAAGATGTTTAAATCATATTGGCCATCAAAGACGGGGTGCCCCCGATCGGCTATCTCTTCAAGAATCATCGGCAACATTTTATTCGTCCTTATTTTTATGGCTGAATGAATCAACCACCTGGTGAAGCAACATCCCCATCACCTGAATCGATTTGTGATCTAAGCCCGCTTCGCTGAAGAAATTGAGAGCCTCAATCACCTCGTGCCAAAACGTTTCAGACTGCACGCTCTTGGTGTTTCCAAGGCCTATCACGATCTGAAGTTTCACTGGATCAAACTGCCCAAAGCAATCATCGAGCTCACGATAGGTCACTTGTATTTCATGCCCTGCAATCTTGAAGCGCTTGGGGATGCGCTTAGGCCTGCTCTTCTTCGGCTTTGGCTTCTTCGCTGGCGGTGCTGGCTTTTCCATCATCGCACTATCTCGCCTTCGAGAACACAGAATCGCTCATCGATGATAGGCACCGGGCAGAGTATTGGGATCTCATTTTTATAGAGGTACCCAACGCCGAATCCATGTACCCAATCAGTTGTTACGCTTGCTTTGCTAGCGTAATCAATCGCGCTGAAATCACCAAGCCAGCCAAACATAGCTGCGCTGATGAGCTTGCGTTGAAGGTCTGCTCTGGTGACGTATGCCATTCGGTGAGTGTGCCCCATTACGATTGAAGAGCCGAGCTTAATGGCCGCCTTGCTGTGAGCTGTCTGTCCTGCGCTTCCGAAATCGTGAGACAGAGCCAATTGACCGAGCATCAAATGCTCGCGATAGGGCACGCACTCCCATCCATTCTCTTCAAGCTCGAAGAGCTTGTGAACCTCCACCATATCGAAGAGTTCTGGGGCTTTGGTGCATAGGTAGCGCTGGAGCCTGTATTCATGATTGCCCATCAAGAATATCTTGCGCTTTATGTCGAGCGCTTCAAGCTGCGACAAGCACGAACGCACCGCTCGAACCTCGATACTCAAAAGATTGGCTCTTGCCGGGTCTTTGTCGTGAGCTGAGACAGAATAGAAGTCGGCGAAGTCGCCGAGGACGACCAGAATATCAGGATCGAACCTCTTACAAGCGTTAACCGCGACTTGAAATGCACGCACCGAATGGTGAGGCACATGCACGTCGGGCATAAAAAAGATACGTTTCAGTGCACGCGCCATGTATTGCGATTCCTAGTGGGTTCATAATTTTCTATTCAGTCCTTAGAACCTTATTCGGAATCCACCGAGCGCTTGCCACTGCTTGTGATTATCAATGCCAGCATCAACAAATAGACTTGCGCTTTCGCTAATGCGAGCAGCCCCCGAAATAAAGCCACGGGCCCGCTCGCTGTTAATATCAACACCAAAATCAATCGATCCTGCGCCCGGTGCGATAGCTTCCGCCACGTCGAGCGCATTGCTTACTTGCTCCCTGAGCCTTCCGGCTTTCCCACGGCTGCTACCTCTGCCGCTGCTTGCTTTGCCAATAGTGCGCGTTTCACGGTTGCCCTGCTTTGAGAATAAGAAGCGCCGCAGATAGCAGCGAGGATAGGGCCGCCAATAATTGCATATTGGCTATCTGAGAACATCGCACAGAGCACGCCGCCAACCATCCCCAAAATAGAAATGAAAAACTCTGAACTGAATTTACCATTAGTTTGGCCGCTAATCATTGGTCCCCCAACCTTTCCCGCGCATCAGCCCTGGCTTCCCGCCGGGCCTCTGCTTTTGCTACTTCAACTCTTTGCCGTTCTCTGATCTCGAATATTACCGAACCTGCTTCTCGTGTTCGCCTGTCTATTTCGTCAAGCTTATCGTTCGAGCGCTCAAGCGTTTGAGCTATCGCATTCTGAGTCTCGATGATTTCACCAAGGCCCTCCTGCTTTAGGTCGACTTGAACAGATGGCGCAGGCTTGGCCAGCTTTTGATCGACAAGCTTCTCGATTACCTTGAGGCAACCCATCAGCGCAGCAAACAACGCCCCGGCTTCGATGAGTTGCGTGTCCATCACCCATCATCCGGTGAAGAAAGAGCACCAGCCCAAGCTGACGCCTCTTGCTGGCTCATTAGTGTGTAACCAAGCGCTTGAAACGCCGCGATGTCGCCATCGATAAAGCTCAACCCAGAGCACTTGAAAATCCTGTGTGTGTCACTAGCTGAGCCAAGCCCACACTTCCTAGTCCTGCTCGCTGTCGAGAACTTGGCTCGAACTGTTGTGACATTGCCGTCATCGTCTGACTCAACCCAGTCGTATCTCCGGATTGGCAGCTCGTTGTCTAAGTCCGAAAGTGGGACAAGCATGTATGTCCAAGACCATTGACTCATCATGTACCTCTTACAGTTCTTGCGCCAGAAACCCAGAGCGCGTCAACCTCTTCGTCTGTGATAGCTTCGCCGACCCAGACCCGGAAGTTTGTTATGTTGACGCTTGAGCCCCGGCAGTACGGGTTGTAGTAATCAGAGCGCGCAGAGTCCGAGGTGTGCCCGCCGTTTAAGCGCAAATTATAGATTGAATCGCTCGTTATTGTGTTTGTTATCGACGTTGTGTCGTCACTGGGCGAATAGTCGTTACCGTCAACGTCTTTTACTGTCATTTTCCAGAGCGCTGTGCCGGCTCTTCGGAAGCAGACGAAGGTCCAGTTATTTAACTCATCGGCAGGGGCTAGACTAGACGCCATCGATGGGGTTGTAGTCGTGCCGTCATCTGCAGTAAAAAAAAACCTCCAGGAAGTGCTGTAGCTGCCGGCTAGTATTTGGATTCCCGAATTCAATTTATCCCCTAGAATCCATGTTTGCGAGCCAAACATACCCGGATGTTGAGCCCAAAATGAGATCGTCCAGTTCCCGGTTCCCCAATCAATCGGTGAAGACAGCTCCATACTGTTCCTGCCGGGTACAGTTTGAAGTCCTGGCGAGCCCGACATACCTCCGCGTGGGCGTTTGCTCGTGATAGCTCCAAAACTAGACAGCCCCGCCGTTGGCCCTTCTGGGATTGTCGCCATATAACCGCCACCTGCGTAGGTTGCTATGTTGGTGCTGTTGTTCGACAGGTTTATCAGACTTGTGCGGTTGTCGCACCTGTACCAGTTCAGCAGGTTTCCACCGTCTACAGTGTTTGCGTCTACCCCTTGCACTCCCGAGTTGAAGAGCGTCGAGACATTGCCTGAAGTCAAAACAGAATCCCAAACCGCGACTTCACCTATGATGCCGTCGAAAGGAGACGCAGTCAGCGTTGGTGCTCGGTCCCCAATAATCAGGGTTGCCGTAGATATGTCTACCGCTTGCCCTAGAGCCCCCGAGGTTGTTATCTCGCTGTTGTCTACGTAAACTTTGCAATACGGGGTCGACCCATCCGACACCACGACGACGTGGTGCCATTCGCCGACCGCCGGAGAACTAGCCGTTACAGTGCCGTCACCGTACACTTCAAGCTGGCCGGATGAGTTCAAATACAACTCAAGAAAATCATCATCATCAGCGTTGGTGCCGCCTATCCGCCAGACGGTATTAGTGTCATCGTTTGCGAATTCCTGAAACCAACACGCCACGCTGAAGGTCGTGCCTGGTGCGCTTTCAAGAGTTGCGCTTGCCTGCTTGCCGCTTGCATTGTTGAGGAGAACTCTGGTAGAGCTTGACTGCAATCCCAATTGAGGAATTGTATGCTGGTTCCACTCGCTCGCGCCGTTGACCATCACCGCATGATTGCCGTTGCCCGAAGCGTCTTGAAGATAAAGCCCATCAGTAGTTACATGGGAGGGGATAACGTAGTCACTGCCTAGCCAGCATTTCAGATGGCTTGATGTGACGCCGCTGGGGACAAGCTGTTCTGGAATCTGATAAGCTTCGAGGGCTTGGGCCGCCGAGTATGCCGTACCAGCCACAACCTTGATTCCAGCGATCGACCCGTCAAGTGAGCTGTTGCCATTCGCATCAGCCGCAAATCGAAACTTGGGTTCAGAGCTAATATCTGTGCAAGTCACAGTACTAGTCGCGTACTGTTTGCCGTCAATATAAAGAACGGCTGTAGCACTAGCCCCAGCACCAACGCTTAAGCACCAGTGGTGCCAGGTGGCCCCGTCGCAAAATGGGAGAGCGCTGCCGTAGGCGTCCTGCACGCCGTCAGGATAGAAACCAATGTTCCCAGCCGCACCTGTAGAATAGTAGCAGGTGAGTTCGTTTGCGTCACCGATTGCAAACCAGAACCGTGCATCGCTTGGGGTGTCAAGCTTCATCCAGCTTTCAATTGTCCAGGCCCCAGTTGAG
>MPLU02142264.1_pt1 | contig 34773 bp, 20 predicted proteins | sample 1617381 | NCBI WGS metagenome assembly MPLU02 (sample SAMN05944801, study PRJNA350692) | marine metagenome | biome: marine; feature: ODZ; material: water; isolation source: 90 m water sample filtered on 0.2 um supor filter | place: Pacific Ocean | collected 2012-04-08 | depth 90m m
ACAGCCACTTACTGACACCCAGGACGAACCGCTTGCTGAAGTGGCCAGCGAACCAACCACGGTACCGCTGGCACCTGAGCCGATGGATCCTCTGGCAAACACGGATACTGCAGAGCAGGAACCAGCAACCGAACCCGACACGGACTCCAGCGATGAAGAAGCACTGGAAGCCGACACCAACGAGGCACCCTTGCCGCTCGACATCGAACCGCTGGAGGCCGACATCGAAACTCCGGCTCCTGCTGATTCCACCGCAACTCCTTTACCGATGCCCCAACTACCCAGTGAAGCTGATATGAAGGTTGCCCAGGAAATCCTTAAGCAGTTCAAGCAACTGAAGGACGCCGGCGATCTGCATCACTTCTCCATCTACCTGCGAGTACTGGGAGGCACCGCCGAACTGAGTGGCGAACTGGTATCAGAAGAGCAGCACGAGTTGCTCGTTCGCACCACCCGCACCGTAACAGGCGTGGAAGCGGTTAAGGACCTGTTGGTCATCAAGGATGCCAAGCAGGAAGAGGCAACGGAAGAAGCCATCGAACAGCCCCTGCCGCCTGCTCCGATTGCCGATACAGAGACAGCCGAGCCGGTACTGCCCCTGGAACCGGCTCTTGAGGCAGCCGCCGAAACCACAGCAACCGAAGCGGACGCGGTTGCTCCCGTGGAGCCCGTCGAAGAAACTGCCGCCAAGGAAGCACCTGCCCAGGAGGAAGAGGTGAATGAAACTCCTGAGCCTGCCGCAGCGGTTGACGAAAAGCCGGCCAGTGATGAGCCGGTGGACCCGGCAGCACTACCTGATCCGGTCGAGGAAGAGTTACTGCAGATCAAGTAATCACGCTGTCGCCGTGACAGTGGCCTCGGCCAGGCTACCGCTTTCTGCAGTGGCCATGCTGAAACGGGCCCTGGTTAGAATTGCTGGAAGTAACGTTTCGAGTTAGTGACCGGCTCGCGAGACTCCCAGTAAGTATCGGCCGAACGATCCAGCTTTCGCTTGAGGGGATCACGTCCCAGTAATCTCATGACCAGCCCAATGGGCGTCATGCAACCATAGTAAATGAGTGCCAGCATCACGTGACTGACGACCCAACCGATGGGAAAGGCGGCATACATCCAGCCGATCAGCAGGGGTCGCAAGGCACGAGGTTGAAGTAAGCCCACGGCGCTGATGACCGCGGCCACGCAACAAAACACCAGGGCGGGGCCGGGGAGTTCAAACTTGTTCTTCAGCACCAGTCCTACCAGGACCGCAAAGGCGGGAAACCAGATCCCTGCAAACTGGCGCAGTTCCCGGTCCGAATAATCGGTCCGCATTTCAATCAGGCCCATGGTCATTCACTCCGCTTGATTCTCACTGGCTAGTCCAGGTTAAACTGGCTGAGATAACGATCGCTTTCATGTTCCTCAGCGTTCGGTTGATTTTCCTTGAGCAACACGATGTGCTCCATCACCAGGACGTCCATGTTCGTTGCCATGAAGCATCGATAGGCATCCTCGGGAGTGCATACGATCGGCTCCCCACGCACGTTAAAGCTTGTATTGATCACCATGGGGCTGCCGGTCAATTCATGAAAACGGCTCAGCAACCCATGAAACCGGGGCGCATGTTCTGCATCCACGGTTTGCACGCGAGCCGAATAATCAACATGTGTAATGGCCGGGACCACGGATCGGCATTCCTTGAGCTTGTCCAACCCACGAGCTGGTTCGGCATCACCGCTAGGATCTACACGCTTGGCCGGTTGCACGGGAGCCACCAGCAACATGTAGGGACTGGATTGCCCGGGTTCCATCTCGAAATAATCCGAGACAGATTGTTCCAGGACCGATGGGGCAAAGGGTCGAAATGACTCGCGAAACTTGATCTTCAGGTTCATCACCGACTGCATTTCGCGACTGCGGGCATCCCCGAGAATACTGCGAGCCCCCAGTGCACGAGGACCGAATTCCATGCGTCCCTGCATCCAGCCAACCACTTTTTCACTGGCCAGCAGCTGGGCAACCCGATCATAGAGGGCATCCCATTCAGAATGTGTTTCATAGACAGCGCCCTGGGTATCCAGGAATTCCCGCACCTGGTCGTCAGAAAACTCCGGTCCCAGCAGGGAACCTGACTGGCTGTCATGGGCCACGGGGGTACGTGCATTGCCGAGCAACTGGTGCCAGACAAACGAGATGACTCCCAGGGCACCACCGGCATCGCCAGCCGCTGGCTGAATCCAGACATCCTCGAACGGTCCCTCTCGCAAGACACGACCGTTACCGACGCAGTTCAAGGCCACGCCACCGGCGAGACAAAGGTTTTTCATTCCTGTGACCTGGTGAGCATGCTGCACCATTTTCAGCATGACATTTTCAGTCACCTTCTGAATGGAGGCGGCAATATCCATCTCACGCTCGGTCAGCGGGCCTTCCATGGTTCGTGGCGGCCCGCCAAAGAGGCGATGCAGCTTCCCGGACGTCATCGTCAGGCCCTGGCAGTAATTGAAATAGGACATATCCAGGCGAAAGGAGCCATCTTCTTTCAGATCTAACAGGTGATCCTGGATCAGGTCCACGTAGCGGGGCTCACCATAGGGTGCCAGGCCCATCAACTTGTACTCACCTGAATTGACTCGGAAGCCACAAAAGTAAGTAAAGGCGGAGTAAAGCAAACCCAGTGAATGCGGGAAACGCAATTCGTGTGTCAATTCCACGTGGTTTCCACGACCGACTCCCAGGGAAACCGTCGTCCATTCTCCCACACCGTCGATCGTCAGGATGGCCGCTTCCTCGAACGGAGACGGAAAGAAGGCACTGGCTGCATGCGACTCATGATGCTCGGTAAAGACAACACGTCGCTTGTATTCATGATGCAGTCCCTTACGGATCTCGCGCGGCAGAAACAGCTTCTGCTTCAACCACAGGGGCATCGCCTTCAGGAACGATCGAAAACCACTCGGGGCATACGACAGGTAGGTTTCCAGCAAGCGTTCGAACTTGAGCAGCGGCTTGTCGTAGAAGCCGACGTAATCCAGGTCAGCTGCCGATAACCCCGCATGCTCAAGACAATATTCAATGGCGTGCGAGGGAAACCCGTAATCATGTTTCTTACGTGTGAAACGTTCTTCCTGGGCTGCGGCCACGACCTCGCCATCGACGAGCAGGGCGGCAGCCGAGTCATGGTAGAACGCCGAAATTCCCAGGATTGCAGTCATCGTTCCAACTACACATGTTTCGAAGTATGCGAACCTACAGGTGTCTCGAATAGGGTTCCGCAGATCCAGGACAGACCCTCATCATTATCATCGGCCCACGAGAAGGAGCCTATCCAGTAACGAGTCGAGAAGAGGCTGTAAAAATCCGGTTTTCCCGGGATTTCCGGCCATCGCTGGACTATTTTTTTCCGTCTCAGAGGCCAGCAACCTGTCGTTCTAGACCGCGGGACGCATCAGACGCCAGTGATACCCCAGCAACCGCTGCCTGATGTGCTGCTGTAAGGGGGGCCCATTACGACGACCCACCATCACGTACAACAAGTCGCCGTGCTGCCAGGCACCCACGGTTAACGGACCACTGCCAGCTAGTTCCTGCAAGGCAACCTGTGGCAACTGGTATGACTCTCCGGAACGCACAACAAACAACAACAACTTCCCTGCCTTGGCAGATGAGAGGTCATAGACCACGGTCCGAGGATCGATCGAAGTCTTCAGGCGTGTCCAACGTTGAACCGGCGGCATCACGTGAGTATCCATCGGGTAAGTCCCGGGAACATTTTCCACACCCGGATTCCAGGTGCGTCCTGCTGCCAGCACCTGCCCCGTCCAGCTAGATGCCTGGGCAACCAGCAAGTCCGCAGAAAGTGGGTCTGCCGGGCCAAACTGTCGCCAGATGCTGACGGCAATCAATAAAGTCGCTGCCAGGGCACCCCAACGCAATACCTGGCCACCTACCGAGGGCTTGCTTGCCTGGTTAGCAACCGGTTCGCCCGTCGATTCTCGCTGCTCCGATTGAAAACACTCATTCGGCACCATGGCCTGGATCGCAACGGCACTATCAATCGCCTGGTGCAATTGTTCCTGGAGACCTGCCTGTACCGGCACGTCAGTAAACACATCTGCCAGGTGTTGGTCCAGGACCTGGGATTTTTCAAGCTGCAACTGAAGTACCGCGTCCGCCTGGACCTGCTCATGTATCGCAACGTCATCCGGATTACCTGCCTCCAGTTGCCCGGGATGGCATCCCTCGATCACGTCGTATACGTCTTCTGGTTTCATCACCATGTTAAATCCCAACCATCACTTATTTTGTATTCGTATCCGCCGACACCTTGCTGTCGATACTTGATCTCTGCTGGATCTGTCCGCTGGTACCAGCCGTACTAATCAACTTGTAACGCAACTGTCGCTTGGCACGCGCCAGGCGACTCATCACGGTACCCTTGGCAATTTCCAGTGCGCTGGCAATTTCCTTGTAAGACAACTGCTCAAAATAAAACATCACCAGGACCAGTCGAAATTCATCCGAAAGTTCATTCAGTGCTTTCTGCAACTGCTCCGAATCCACCTCCAGTTCATTGACATCCTCAGGAATCATCCCGATATCCAGCTCCAGGCTACCGGCTGACAGCGGCACACGCTTGCGGCAACCCTTGAGAAAACAGCTGCGCAAGACTGCAAATAACCACGCCTTCGCTCGCGACGGTTCCCGTAACTGATGAACTCGCTGCAACGCCATCAGGAATGTCTGTTGCGTTAAATCATCGGCTTCCGTCGCTGCACCGGAAAGTCGATACGCATAACGGTAAACATCTGCATAGTAGCTATCTGCCAATTGCCGCACCTGGAGCACATTCGCCGCCTTGAGCGGTGCATCCGCTTCCGAAAACGCTTTCGAAAATGTTTGCGCCGGTTCTACGTTTCGCGCTGTGGAATCCGGTTGCTGCGTCGTGGAAAGCGCACCGCTCACGTCAACCGGCGAAACCATCTCAACTGGTGTCGTCGCGTTATCCACGCGGTTCTCTCCTGGCACATAACGCTTGCGCATTTACTATATTCTGCCTTCCTTCAAGAACCATTCCGAAAGGAACTTATTCCCGAAAACTTATCCTTGCACCAACAATAATCTTAGCAGATGTCCTGGTAGGGCAGGGGGCTTTCATGTTTAGTTTTCCAGTGTTACGATTAACGTTGTAACAAACTAGTTCTGTACGGTAACATGTGTGCTGTGGTTCTCTAGAACCGGTAAACATTGACCGTTTCAGGGGGCTTAGTTAGGCGGGCAAGAGTACGACTCCTGTCCATTCGTTTTATTCCTCATGTTTTACGATAGGGTCGAATCATGAAAAAATTGTTTTCCATTTTGCTCGTATGCACGTTTGCATTCTCCACCGTTACCTTTGTTGGCTGTGGCGGAAAAGAAGAAACCGCTGCACCGGCAGCTGGCGGCGAAGAAGCAGCTGGCGGTGAAGAAGAAGCAGCAGCAGCTGGTGGCGAAGAAGAAGAAGCCGCTGGTGGCGAAGAAGAAGCCGCACCCGCCGAATAGTTTCGGTAAATTCTGTTTGGAACAGGTCCAACCTGTCCTCTAACAGTTATCAAATAGACAGGAGAGGAGCCTTCGGTTCCTCTCCTGTTTTTTATTTGCCAGCACGCATTAGCTAGCGGCCAGTTCCCCTGCAATTACTGGCGTTTAGGCCGCGGCACTCGAGAGCCCCCCTTCTTGCGGCGCTTACCACGGCCAGAGCCACTGGTCTTTACCTCGCTTAATTTCTTACCGATCGAATCTCGCAGGACGGTAATGCGATCTCGTAATTTTCCAGCCTCTTCGAATTCAAGTCGATCGGCAGCGGCCATCATTTCCTTTTCCAGTTCCTGGATATAATCCATCGTGATCGTTTGGGAATCATCATTGGCCCCGGCGGCTCGACTGGCCCTCTGCTGAGCGTCAGCGGCGGCCTCGATCCCAGCACGGATGGATTTCTTCACGGACTCGGGAGTAATCCCGTGCTCTTCATTGTATTGTTGCTGAATCTTCCGTCGCCTGGTGGTTTCCTCCATGGCTTGTTGCATGGAATTAGTGACTTTATCCGCATAGAGGATTACCTTGGAGTTCACGTTTCGGGCGGCCCGTCCGATCGTCTGGATCAACGATGTTTCGCTGCGTAAAAATCCTTCCTTGTCAGCATCCAGGATAGCTACCAGGGAGACCTCGGGAAGATCCAGTCCCTCTCGCAGAAGGTTCACTCCGACCAGTGCCTCGAACTTACCGGTGCGCAATTCGTGTAGCAGATCGACGCGTTCGAAGGCATCCAGTTCGCTATGCAACCACTTACACCTGATCCGGTTTTCCACCAGGTAAGCCGAGAGGTCCTCGGCCAGCCGCTTGGTCAAGGTGGTCACCAGGACGCGTTCGTCAACGGCTGCTCGTTCGCGAATCTGTTCCAGCAAATGAGGCACCTGTCCCGTGGCGGGAACGACCTCGATCACCGGATCTAACAAACCCGTTGGACGAATCACCTGTTCGACGATTTCACCACCGGCTTTTTCTAACTCGTAATCCCCGGGCGTGGCTGACACGTATACCACCTGGTTAAGCTGCTGCTCCCATTCCTCAAATTTGAGCGGACGATTATCCAGTGCGCTCGGTAAGCGAAAACCGTGTTGCACGAGATTCATCTTGCGACTTCGATCACCGGCATACATGGCACGTACCTGCGGCACACTGGCATGTGACTCATCCACGAACAACACGAAATCATCCGGGTAATAATCATAGAGTGTTTCTGGTGGCTGCCCCTCGCTACGACCGGAGAGAGGCCGACTGTAATTCTCGATTCCCGGACAATGCCCGACCTCCTGTAACATCTCGATATCAAACCGTGTCCGTGCATTCAGTCGCTGGGCCTCCAGTAACTTTCCTGTCTCACGAAAATGTTCCAGCTGCCCCTGCAGTTCCGCCTTGATGGACCGAACGGCTGACTCGACACGTTCCTCGGGCAGAACGAAATGTCGGGCCGGATAAACAAACAACTGCTCCTCGGTCGAGATCGTTTCGCCACTGATCGGGTTAATGATCGAAAGCTTCTCGACTTCGTCTCCCCACAGCTCGATGCGAAAGGCAAACTCCTCGTACGCAGGCCAGATCTCGACACAATCGCCTCGCACCCGGAACTTACCTCGCTCAAAGGAAACATCATTCCGGTCGTAGAGAATATCGACCAGTTTCATTAGCATCTGGTCACGGTCCAGTTGTTCACCCAGGGTGATCGACACCATCAGTCGCTTGTAATCTGCCGGTGATCCCAGGCCGTAAATACTGGAAACACTGGCCACGACAATAACATCCTCACGACTTACCAGGGAACTGGTCGAAGCCAGTCGCAAACGATCAATTTGCTCATTGATCGAGGCATCCTTTTCGATATAAATATCGCGTTGAGGAATGTACGCCTCAGGCTGGTAGTAGTCATAGTAGCTCACGAAATAATGAACCGCGTTATGTGGAAAAAACTCCTTGAACTCGGCATACAGCTGCGCTGCCAACGTCTTATTGTGTGATACTACTAGCGCCGGTTTCTGCATACGGGCAATCACGTTGGCCATGGTGAACGTCTTGCCAGAGCCCGTCACGCCCATCAGGACCTGCTCTCGCTGCCCCTCCTCGAATCCCCGGCACAGCGCATCAATTGCCTGGGGCTGATCGCCTGCCGCCTCGAAAGGGCTGACTAAATCAAATTTCATCCTACTTGCCTCGCTACCAACGGTGTCCCTGGGCTATCGCTGCAGACCCTCTTCTGCGGGGGGGTGAAAAACCAGGTATGACTCCATTTGCTGAACTTTCCTGGGTCCAACGCCCCGCACACGCTGCAACTGGGCAGCTCGCAAAAACCACCCTTCCTGCTGCCGGGAACGAATAATGCGGCCTGCCAACGTGGGACCGATACCCGGCAACAGGCCTAATTCAGCCTGTCCGGCCCGGTTAACATCCACCCTGAATTTTACCGCCACACGCTCCTCAGTCACTTCATCCAGGCGCTCATAGCCACCATACCACCTGCTGCTCAAGAGAACTACCAGTCCCAGTACCAGCAGGCCTGCCACGCTTCGTTGATCGGCAAACCGCAATAGGCGACCTGAAGGATCTCGATCTAATTTTTGATCAAGGGTTGTTTCATTCATGGAGAATCGCACAATAAAATAATAGCAAGGCCTCGACGGCCACTCGGATCCCCGATTATTCGTCAACGACACTCAAACAACAAGAGACGTCCCCGCAATTTCATACTGCAGCGGTGACAACCCTTTACCATGCCTTCACGCGACTTTTCACAAATCACCTGGAATCCGGAACTGGCCGACGATTGTCGACAACTCGTCCGCCTGGCCGTCCGAGAAGACCTCGGTCGGCATGCCGACTGGACTACCCTGGCCACTGTCAGCGAGGACGCGCAGGGCCAGGCCACGATGGTCGCACGACAGGCGGGCGTCATTGCCGGACTGGCTACAGCTCCGGTCATCCTGGCTGAAATGGATATCGAGGCCAACTGGCACCCTGCTGTCACAGACGGCGATCGTGTGAACGCGGGCCAGGAGCTGGGCTCCCTATCAGGGCGAGCCCGTGACCTGCTTACCGCAGAACGCCTCTTACTGAACTTCCTTGGACACCTTTCCGGCATCGCCACCCAGGCCGCAGTCTATGTCCAGGCCGTCGAGGGAACCGGCGCACGCATTTACGACACCCGCAAGACCACGCCCGGCTGGCGTCGGCTTGAAAAATACGCGGTTCATTGTGGCGGCGGGTTTAACCATCGCACCGGTCTTTATGATGCCGTACTCATCAAGGACAATCATCGGATGTACCACCAACAGCAGTCTGCCAACGACAGTTCTCCGGCAGACCTGGTCACCCGAGCACGCGACTTCCTGAACCAGAAGCTACCGGGTGAAGACCCACCATTGTTGGAAATTGAAGTCGACAACCTGGAGCAACTGGCCGAGGTGCTCGTCGCCTCCCCGGACATCGTGATGCTCGACAACATGACCCCCGACCAGCTCGTGGCGGCGGTGGCTCAGCGCAACACGGCCTCGCCGGAGACCGAATTAGAAGCCTCCGGCGGCATTTCACTGGAAACCGTTCGCTCCGTCGCAGAAACGGGCGTAGAACGCATCAGCGTTGGTGCCCTGACGCATTCAGCTGCCAGCCTCGACGTGGCGTTGGACTGGAACTAGGGCCCCAGGGCAGGTCCTCCCTGGAACTGACGTCATTCTCGACTCTCTATGAACCGGGGTAGGCGGCGGCAATCGATCCTGAATCGGCACAACCGGACCATTCCGTACAGGTTCACTCTTTTCCCGGATCACACCTTCCGCCGGCGCCGTCAAGCACCCAACACTCAATGGTCGATTCGTATCTTGTCGGATCAACCGTGCTTCAAGTGCGATTAATCCTCTTCCCAGCCCACTGGCTCTGAACGGCAGCTAATTCGATGCCTGATCCCACGGACACCACGCTGCTGGACGATCTGGACACACGCCAGGATGCCGTGCTGTTGCAGTTAACTGAATTGAACGACCGGGTCGAGCGTTTACTGCAACAGCACACGATCGGCCTGCGTGTTGTCGAACCAGGCCAGGAAGATTCACCTGCCGCTGCGTAGGTAGCACGTAGCCGACCGGTATCTCGGCTATTCCCTTCGGTCCAGGCGGCCTGACTTGTTGATCGCCTGCAGGAGACGCACCGTCAACAGGCTGCTGACGAGGAAACCTGCCAGTCCCAGCAATGACAATTTCTGCATTCCCAGGAAAGAATTCTCTGAAAAGAGCAGCGGAGGAACCTGGTTTGAAAGCAGCAGAGCCGAACTAAGAAACAGGGCACTGGTCACCATGCCCAACACCAGGCGATTGATACTTGGTCCCAGCCTGCGATGATCCAGGTGAATATCAAATTTTCCCCGTTGTACCTGGTCCAGGATATCCATTGTTCGACCGGGCAGCACCTCGGCCAGTTTTTCCAGTCCAAAATAGATACGGCGAAACTTGCGATACTGGTTGCGCGGTGACATTCTCCGCAACATGGCCTTCTGCTGAAACGGCTGCATGACTTCCATCATGCGGAAGCCGGGGCTGATCAGCCGCGCCGTACCTTCCAGCGTGATCATGGCCTTGATGAGCAAACCCAATTGGGACGGCAGCTCGATCGAGTAACTATGGACAATACGCATCAGGTCTTTCAACGCCTCTGCCACGCTGATCTCTTCAAGCGGCTGCGAGGTATAAACGCCAATAAAATCGGCCAGTTCGGATTCCAGGGCATCCGCTTCCAGGTCCGACGGAACCGATCCCACTCGCCTGATGATCGAGGACAACAAAACCACATCCTCGTGGGCGACGGCCACCAACATCTGCTCGATATCTTCTCGTAACCGTTCCTCAATCCGGCCAACCAGGCCAAAATCAAGTAAACCAATGACGTTTCCTGGCAACAGCAAGAGATTACCCGGATGCGGATCCGCATGGTAGAAACCGTCGGCGAAGATCATTCTCAGGAACAGATCCGCGCCCCTGTGTGCTACCACGTCCAGGTCATAACCATCTGCCGCCAGGCGACTCGGATCGGTGAACTTATGACCCTCGAGTAACTCCATCGTCAGCACACTGGACGTTGAGTAGTCCGTGTAGGGACGCGGAATACAGACTGTTGGATCGTCTTCATAGCGTGCCAGGAACTGCAGAAGGTTACGCTCCTCGCGTCCGAAATCGAGTTCCCGCCGAACCATTCGCGATATTTCTGCGACGGTCGCCACGGGCCGATAGTGGGCCAGTTCCGGGATCCGCTCAGCCAACGTGGCCAGGCCACTTAAAACCTCCAGATCATCCGTAACTTTCTTGCGGATCTTCTCGTGCCGTACTTTCACGACCACCGACTCACCCGTTAACAGCCTCGCCCGATGCACCTGGCCGATGGAAGCGGAGGCCATTGGTTGCTCATCGAATTCAAGAAACAACTCGTCGAACGACCTTCCCAGCTCGCTTTCAATCAGTTCTCGAACGTATTCTGGACGATCCTCCGGAACGTTGCACTGCAATGCTTTCAGTTCATCGGCCAACTCGGGGCCAACAAGGTCCGGCCGTGTACTCAACAGTTGGCCGAGTTTAATAAAGGTCGGCCCCAGTTCGATCAAGGCCTGTCGAATGCGGCTTTCCTGCGATTGCCTGGCCAGCGCCTGACCATCTACATCCTTGAGGTGATCCTTGATGAAATCCACGTTTAATCGGCTGATCCAATCGGCCAACCCGTAACGACTAAGAATGCGAAGGATCTCTGTCCAACGTCGAACGTTACGAACTACCTGGGGTATATGGCTAATTTTCATATCATTGCGTCTCACCATTCGAGGCAAGCAAGCCAGGTGTCTCCGGCATCGGAAACATCCACCACCTGGTGGCTATCGACTGGTTACTCAACAAGAAATTGTAGCTCTTGGGAGACGTATGTGCCACAATACCCGCCGGGATGGGCACCCCTTAGAAAAGGCACCCGAATCACATCCCAGGCAGAAGAAGCCAACTTTTTCAAACTCAAGGAAAACGCGGATAAGAACGGGACGCACGGGTCTCGAACCTAAATCCAGTCGCTACTCAACGATTCCCCTTGCCGTTGGCCAGGCTGGATCAGGAGATCCACGCCTGCCATACGTCCGCCGCCAAATCATCGAGCCACTGATCACCCTGGCTACCAGCATCCTCGCTTGCCGCCAGATGATCGCGATCCTGATCGCTCGAATCGTCTACCTGGCTGGAGAGGTTGCGAGCTGGATCCACCGTTGCCAACAGAGCGTCTGCAAGTGCGGCAGCAGACTGCTCGGGTGTTGAGTCGAGACTGACTCGGTTAAGGTCGTCCTGTGGCAGGGGTCCCATGACCGGTGCCTCTCCCTCTCCCTCGCCTGCTTCGCCCTCACCACTCTCAGCCTTACCGTTGAGGTGATTAATCAGGAGCAGTGCATCCGCGGGTGAGATGAAGTTATCACCATTAACGTCGAGACGGGCGTCGGCAGCTGCTGTCTCACCTTCCGCACCGTTACCCACGGCACGTGAACCGTTCTCGTTCAGGTCATTGATAACGCTCAGGGCATCGATTGGTGTCACTGCACCATCGCCGTTAATATCAAGCCCTTCCCCTTCAGCGGAACCGCCACCATCAATGGTCAACTGGCTAAATCCGTAGGTGATTTCCGGGGGATCCACTGCAGACAGCAACCCGTAAACGGTGGTTTCAAAGGTCGGCAGATCATCTGTCGGATCAGTCTTGAAATCGGTAACTCCAGCGGAGTGTGCCTGGAACGTGATCACGAACAACTCCATGGGGCCAACATCACCCGGTGCCGTGATAATGGGACGCAATCCTCCCACCTCATCGATCAGGCCTGGCTTATCGGCTGAACCGTGGATTAATGAAGTATATTCGCCGTCGAAACAAATTCCGAAATCAACACCTGTGAGGGGATTGGTACAATTGACGGCAGAAGCGGAAACCACGGAAACATGATCACGCTCGTAGAGCAGATCCATGTAAGCTGAAAAGACACCTTCGGGTGCGAGACGTAAATCTTCCACCGAAACCGTTACCTGGAACTGATCACCAACGCTGACGGTGTTCCCGACGAGAGGCAGGCCAGCATCGTCCTGGAACGTGATGCCAAACTCGACCGTGTTGTCGAGGACTTCCGGTGCGACATGCACGGTGACGTTACCGGTCCGGGACTGCCCCAGGGGATTGCTCACCGTATAGGTAAACGATTCCATGTTGAACCAGCTACCATCGGGCGTGTACAGGACGCTCTTACCATCCCCGGCGAGTGAAACCGTTCCGTGCGCCGGTTGCGTTACGGAGTCGAGCGTTAATTCGCCATTGGTTCCCTCGACGTCATTTATCACGACGTTGTAACCCTGCGGCGTAAGACTCGTTCCGTCCACTTCAAACGAGTCATCAATAGCAATGGGATCAACGAACTCCGGCTGCACATTAATCAGGACGGTGGCAGTATCTTCGGTTCCTGCGGTATCCGTCAGGGTATACGTGAAGGTCTCCGAAGGCGGGCTAAAAAAGCCAACCGCCGGCGTGTAGCTTATCACATCTCTACCGAGGCCAGCGTCAAACTGGACAGATGCCATACCGCCATGGCTCATGCTGCCAATCGCGCTGATGCTTAACCCACCCACTATTCCCTGGAAGTCATTACCCAGGACATCAAGGATGGTATCCGCGCTGTTCTGGATGACTACGAACGAATCGTCGACACCTACGGGATCGTTTTCCATGATCAACACGCGATGATCTTCCACTTCACCGGCGAACGCCGCACCCGTGAAACTAATCCCTCGCTCGTATCCATACCGGAAGCGTGCAAATGTATGGCCGATCTGGGCACCGTCCGGAACATTAAACGTCAGGTTATTACTTCCTTCCTCAACGGCCTGATCAAGGAAAACCTGTTCACCTGCATCACTCCAGTCACCATCCGCATTGAAATCGATCCATCCCTGCAAGACGCCGGAAGATGAAGAACCATTCGAAATGACCACCTGCACGCTTGCCGTGGTGTCGGCAAACATGTCCGTGAAAAAGACCCCGTCTTCATCATCACCGTTGGCATTGGTGTCGTCACCGATGGCCGTCGCCGAGGGAATCCCCTCGGTTTCGGAATCAACGGTTGCACCCATGTGAAAGCCATCAATCAAGCCGTGCGAGGCGCCATTGGCTGACTGTAGCGTCGGATAGGGAGCAGGAGCATCGCCGAAATCGAATCCATACTGGTTTCCAAAATCAACGCCCGTGACCGGCGTATCACTGACCAGTTCGACCACGTGCCCACCATCGCCACCTGGGTACACCTGGTTCCAACCCGGCGTCATCACTTCGCGAATCGTATACGTACCTGAGGGTAGATCATTCAAGGCATAATTACCTGCGGAATCTGTAATCGCTGCAGGTTCCCCCAGGTCAATCCGTCCGTCGCCATCGAGATCGGCATAGATCCAGACACCTTCAAGCGTCTGTTCACTGTTATTCATCATGCCGTCGCCATTGTCATCCTGCCACTTGGTACCCGAGATATCTCCCTCGGCCGACTCCGGTGGCGGTTCCGGTGGAACAATGGTTTCTGAGCCATAAACGTTCAACTGGAAGGCACTGAGGGTACCCTCGTTATGCAACTCGCTGTCATCAACGATCAGGGACCAAGTTCCCGCAGAGCATTCACCCCAGAACTTCGGTGTGCTGACCACCCAGTTGTCATACTGCGTATCATCCAGTGTTGCGTCATGTTTTTCTGCAAAAACCGCTTCGGTGCCGCTGGGTGAGATTAACTTGATTCCCAGGTCGGACCAATCTTCGTGCGGTGCACTGACGATAATTTCCACTGATTCAATATTCACACATTGGCTAATCTCAACATCCGAGCGGACAAACCCACTCTGGTTGTCACTGCCTGCGATCGGTACACCATTGTCAGGAATCGGAATCGGATCTTCAATTTCCGCAACTGCCGTCAGGGCAACTTCCGTCCCCACGTTGGTCCAGTTCTGGGCTGTGACTACGGCCGAAAGTGCATCGATGACTCCAAAGCCATATTCTTCGCTAAAGGCATGCCCGGCAGCATTTACTTGCCAGGAGGGATTCAATACGTCCGTCTGCCTCGCCGACTCCACCACCACGTGCTGCACGTCCCGCCAGGTCAGGGACGGATTTGCTTCCAGGACCAGGGCCAAAACACCCGACACAACGGGAGCCGCTGCCGAGGTTCCGTTGAAGTCCGTAGGATAGGTACCGCCAATACCCGTGGTCGCGAGTCCATAAACTCCACCATCCTCAGCTATGTCTCCGGTATAAGCACTAATGAACAGGGATGAGCCAATGTCACTGTAGGTGGCACGCTCTCCTGTATGCCCTACACCACCCACGTTAATCGTATAGCGAGAACTCTTGAGCCCTGCGTAATCGGTACGATTATCAGCCGTACCATCAGTCGGACTGTCATCGTCGTCGACACTGCCGTCGTTACCTGCCGAGAAAACGATGATCCCTCCCAGGCCATTACGGCCGGCAGTGCCACCAACGCCTGCCACCGTCTGCTGCATTGCGGCCAACGTCAGGGGACCTGGCTGCGACAGCCACGCAGGCGTTATCTGACCCCAACTATTATTGTAGATATCAACATCCGTGCGGAAGCGGGAGAATGCCTCGGAGATAATTTCATCCGTCAAATTCCCGTCACCAAGCTTCATGGCGGCCAACTTGGCATTAAAGGCAATGCCCGCCACACCCGTCCCATTATTATTCGCTTCCGCCGCAATGATGCCAGCAACGCTTGTACCATGCCCGACGATATCATCCGGATCCGTCATGTCACAAAGAATCGTTCCCGCGTTACCGGCCACGACGGAAAAATCGCAGGCAAGAGTCGGCTCGAGATTGCGCACCAAATCCTCATGGTCCATCTGGACCCCGGAATCAACAACACCCACGGTGATCCCGTTACCCGTAAACCCAAACGGTTCATTCCAGACAGCTTCTACGCGGATATCTTCGCCGGGTGTTCCTCCCAGTGAATTGGCACCATCATTGTATAAATACCACTGGTCCGGGAAGAACTCGTCGTCAGGCCGGAAGCGTTCTCCAGCCGAGAAGCTAACATCCTGGTTTACCAGAGGATAAAAATGTTGCACTCCAGGACGGTTCGTTAATGTCGCCACTGGGTCAGCCGCAAAACCATACTGGATTCCATCAACGACCAGCGAAGACGAAGTTGCCGAGTCCACGGTCGAGGTACCCATAATGACCGGCGCATGCAGATCAGCATCCGGATTCTCATCCAAACCCCCATCATCGTCTCCCGAATTATCACCAGCCTCTTCCGTGCTACTGGATTCGTTAACCGGAGGACTGGGCATCACAGCTTCAGGCAACGTGAAAAGATAGGTATTGGGTATCACTCCACTCGGTCGAAGCGAAGCCACTCCCAGGTCAGCCTTCAGGGAATTCACGTTGGTTCCCGGGGCAACCTGCACGGCCCATTCACGTGCTTCCGAAATCACGTAGGAAGGGTATTGATCCAGGTCTGAAACCCGCTCAAAGGCACGCTCCACTTCCTGGTGCTGCAACTGCTCGAGTGTCGTCATGCCAACGGTAGTCAGCAATCGACGATCCTCCAGCGTTTCAAACAAGCGACTACGAAACGTCTGCTGATCCCTCGACGCGCGTGCCTGGTTGCGTTTACGCCTGCGAGACTCTCTAGTTCGTACTCTCACAACAATACCCCTTTTGGGTGTGGTCCATAGATTTAGTGCCCCCACCGGTCATCCACGACCTGTGCGGTAGTGTAATGCAACGCGCGAAACGCCGCCACTTTTTTGTAACTTCGGTAGTTTCAAGGACCTATTAACGAAAAACCGCCTCTCGAAACGGTTCTTTTCCTGATCTCAATGTCGGATATTCGCTTTAAGTTATCGATAACGGTCAGGCAAAACAGCCTGCCTGCAAAGCCTAGGCAATTATGATTCGAGCCCCCAGAATGTAAATGCAACCTTTCCACGAGGCAGTGAATCGACCTCGGGTACCATGCCAACCAGGACCGAACAAACCGCCCAACCCGACCAAACCAGTCCTTATGAGGGGCATGACGGCCGCCATCCCAGATCCTGGCAAGCCAGGATCTCGGGGCCGGAGCGATCCGCTGAAGGAATAGGTCTACCACATCCATTCCATGCCCACGGTAAAGCCGTGGTACAGAGCCGACCCCGTGTCATTAATCACTGGAGATCTCGTTCCGTTAAGGAAGGGAGGAGTCGGATTGAAGTTTTCCGGTGCCAGGGCCAGTCCATCAATCGCAAGCGATTGGTAGCCGCCACGCAGCGTAAAGTTCTGATTCAACTTATAGATAAACATGACTCCAACCTCGAGAGCAAAACTGGCCTTATCAACAGCCAACTCTTCAAGGAACGACGGAATACTGTTACTGGTAATATTGGTGTTCTGCTCAGCACGGCTTCCATAAACACCACCCTTGACCTCGACACCAAACTTGAAGCCCGGCACGATACAGACCCAAAGGTCACCACCAACCTGGCCACCCGTCATGCTGTTACTGGTCGCCACGGCGTAATCCATGTTCCCAGCAGCACCTTCCGTGTGGTACACGAAATCTTCGACCAGGTACATATAGCGAACACCAGCCAACCAGGAACCCTGCAACACGCAGTTGGGGCCAGTCCAGCGACTGCGAATACCCAGCTCGACACTATCCAGCGAGGAGGAGTACTCGATACTCTGAAGCGTGGAGCGATCCGTATCGTCAAACCCATTGGGAGGCGACGTACCGAAATTACTCATGACCGAGAAGAGATCACCACCTGGATCCGTAGCCTCTGCACTGTCAGCCCAACCAAACAAGCCAAAATAGCTGAACTCCAGGTTACGACCGCCCCGCAGTTGCATGGCAGCACTGAATCGCATTCCGTTGCGAGCATCAAACTCAAGGTCGTCTGTACTCAATACCGTGGGACCCGTGATTCCCTGGCTGGTAAAGTCGACGGTATCGGAGATTTCCTCACGGGACATGTTCATCAACTCCATGTGGATATCAAACCAGCGTGGAGCGCAGCAGCCGCCGGAGGGATCAGGCCTCAAGTAGCGTAGGAAATCGAAACGGAAATCATTGCCTGCACCAGCTCCCAAGCAGTGCTGACAACCCGCTCCGCCACAAGCAGGACAACCACCCACGGGGGCACCGTAGTAGGCCGGCTGGATGCCACCGTGCATCTGCCCCATCATCTGCGGAGGCATTCCACCCATAGCAGCACCGGGAGGCATTCCACCCATAGCAGCACCGGGAGGCATCATGCCAGGCCCGGCCAGCGGCGATCCATAACCCGCCTGCGGATAACCAGCCATAGCGGCCTGGGGAGCCATGCCAGGCCCATATCCAAACGATCCCTGCAACCCAGGGCCACCCTGACCAGGCATAAAGCCTGGTACCTGGGCCTGCAGTTGTCCTGCGGCAAAGATCAAACAAACGGTTAATAGCCAGTGTTTCCACGACCTGTGGTTGCTCATTACTAACTTCTCCGCGGCACGATTAATGTGCTCGTGAGGTAAACTCTGGTCAAAACTGCTTACCCGCAACCCAGGTTTTGCCGCCAAAAAGCCTGGATTCAAGCCGAAACGGCATAACTGGATTACTTGTAACAGCCTATCGGTCCGGCGCAATACGCAGAACCAACACTTCCGGATTGTCCGGAATACCCAACTTAATCGGCAAAGTAGCCCGTAAAATCCTGTTTTGTTCCTCAAAAATCCCTGACCCAGACTGCTCCCGGCTACCACAGAGCACGGCAAACGACTACCACAAGCCAATCCCAACGTCAAAAACACCTAAAATCAAGGCAAAGACAACAACTACACCAAACCGAGCCGCCCCCTCAACTAGAGCCGCTATCAAACCCTCGCTAGCATCGAGTTACTGAACCGAAAATCCTGAACTGCCAAGACAGCCAACTGCCCTCGTAGATCCGCTCCTCTCCCTGCCCATACTTACGGGACCGGACTGGTTGCGATATTATGAGTTTTAATCTGCCAACTGGAGGACCAGATCGCCTTGCGAATCAAAACGGCAGGACGTTTTTGCTTCGATCAACAAGAAGGAGAGAGCGTGATGCCCTACAAAACTATTTGGATCCATGTCGCAACCTGTTTGGCCATTTGCCTGCTAAGCGGCTGTGGCCCGGAAGAGGGTTCTAAAAAGAGCGAACCCGCTGCCGAGACAGATCCTCACGCGGGGCACAACCATCAATCCCTGGGACCTCACCAGGGCTACCTGGTTGGCCTGGGAGACGAGGAATACCATGCAGAGTGGCGGTTTGACAGCAACACGGGCAAAGTCACCATTTACCTGCTCGATGCAGCTGCCCAAAAGGTCGTCTCCACGTCCGCTGACAAGCTCGCTATCACGGTGACACGTGACGGCGCGACCAGTGACTATACCCTGCCAGCGGTCAACCAGGATGAAGCAACTCCCCCCATGACATCCCAGTTTGAAGCGATTGACACCAACCTGCTGGAATTCCTACGTGCCGTGGGCCACGGTATCGAAGCGAGCTTAACGGTCTCGATTGACGGCAAAGAATACACGGGACCTTTTGAGCACCTCCCCCATTAGTCGAATGGCTTTCGCTGGCAAACCGGCCAAACCATCGGCTTGACGGACGGCTTATGCGTATCCTGGCCCTGGAACCTTATTACGGTGGCAGCCACCAGGCATTCCTGGATGGATGGATTACGCACAGTCGTCACCAGTGGACCGTGCTTTCACTGCCTCCCTACCACTGGAAATGGCGCATGCGTCATGCCGCCATCACGATGGCTCGCCAACTCCGCCACCCACCGCACCAGGGCCAGGAGTGGGACGTGCTGTTTTGCTCAGACATGCTAAACCTGGCGGAGTTCCGCGGCCTGGCACCACGGCCAATCGCCAATCTCAAAAGCTGTCTCTACTTCCACGAAAACCAGCTCACCTACCCCAGCCAACAACCGCGAGACTGGGATTACCATTTCAACTTCACCAACTTCACCTCAGCCATTGCAGCTGACGCAATCTGGTTCAACACCGCATTTCATCGCGATGAAATGCTTGTGGCGCTGGCTGAGTTCCTGGATCGCATGCCGGACCATCAACCCCTGGACGAGATTGAACTCATTAGAAACAAATCTGCGATCCACTACCCCGGAGTTCCGTCGATCGCTCCTCGCCTCGCTCGCTCTCCTGGCCCGCCACGAATTACCTGGGCGTCGCGATGGGAACACGACAAGGATCCAGAGATGTTTTTCGCTGCCATGGAGGCGCTCAAAGGGCAGGGCGTCTCCTCTCGCCTGAACGTGCTGGGGCAGTCCTTTCGCAATTCACCACCCATCTTCGAATCCGCTCGAGATCAGCTCGCCGAGAACATTGACCGATGGGGATTCCTGGACAGCATAGAGGACTATCACGAAACGCTGCGACAAACGGATATTTTTGTTTCCACCGCCCAGCACGAGTTCTTCGGAATTGCTGCCGTTGAGGCAATGACAGCAGGTGCCTACCCGTTACTGCCTGACCGGCTTGCCTATCCTGAATTACTCCAGCAAGCAGAGCACCCGGAGCGAGGCTGTTTCTTTTACGATGGAGACCTCACCTCCCTGGTCGATCGACTCGCCGAACTGACCCGGCAGATCCCTGTTACCACCGACGCCGATTTGCCACAGCGAGCGTTGGACACGCGACTGCAAAGATTCCAATGGTCAGAGCGTGCTCCCGCCATGGACCAGGAACTTGAAAGCCTGGCCACTGGCTCATAAAGCTACTGCTGATTTCCCCCCGGGGGGGATAGCAGGCCATGTCGGCCAGGCGCGCAAAAAAACTGCTGCCCAGGCCAGTGACCCGGACAGCAGCTGGATCAGTCATCATTGCCACCCTATGAGGAGGGGGCGTTTGCTCCGGCTGCACCAGCCTGTGCGGCAGCAACCTGCGGCGTAACGCGTTTATTAACGTCTGTTTCCAGTACGCCGAATACACGTTCGTGATTCTGGACAGACATGCTCAGGGCTGCCAACAATCGCTTGGCTGTATAGTAATTAAGGACGATTCGCTGCTTGATATTAATTGGGTTACGAGGAACTCGAAAACCATTGGGATTCAACCCAAAATCAACGATCAACTCCTCGGGCGAACCTGTCACTCGACAGAAGTTCGAGTACGAGCAAATCACCTCGTCATCATTCACCTGCAGCTCAACCTGCTGCTGAGCCGGTGCCTGTGCTTCTTCCGCAGGAGCTGTCTCTTCGGCAGTTTTATCCTTGTCAGTCTTCTTCGCCATTTCGTATCTCCGATTTCTCTGAACGTCAGTCCAAAACTAAACAAACTGGTGGTAACAGGACTCCCTAACCAGGTCTCATACCAGCGGGTCAGCAAGTTAAACTTTCCCGGCTGAATAGAGTTTGCAGATTAGGTTGTCCATTAACTTTTGCACGTGGTCGCACAAAGGCAAGTCGCTTTTTTACCAGAAGTCGCTGTTTACTAAAAGTAAAAATGAAACGTTCTTGCAACATAGCGATACAGGCGACTCCCCAGGGAGCGACTGCCGGCCTTAATCTTAGCTTGACCACGAATGTCGATTTGCGTCAAGCCTTTTGTATCATGCAAAGAAGCAATTGCCTGGTAAGATGTGCTGATTGGGCGGACTGTACCGGTTGCGTCCACCTGGGAACCTAGCTGGCCACCTGACTGACTAGCCACGTTGATGGGGGTCTCTGTCATGGGAACCAAGGCCAGCTTCCTGATCTTACTCTGGTAGATCTTGCTGGGATGCAACTCCAGTTGGATCTCCACGGGCTGGTCAACCTTCACCAGTTCAATGTCTGCTTGATCAATGATCAATTCCGCATCCAGCTGCCGGGGATCACCGACAATACAAACCATGTCATTCGCATTCAGGAAAGCCCCCAGGTTCACAGGATCGAGGGGCGAACCCTCCCAGCTGCGCAAGCGGCCATCTCCAGAAGGAGGTGTTTTTCGCTGCACGGGCGGCAAAATCGTTCCCTTGATTGGTGCACGGATTTCCAATCGAGCCTGGTTTTGCTTCAATTCCAGAACCTGTTCTTCCAGCGACTGGATTGTTTCCAGGACCTGCTGAATCTGGTCAGCAGCATCCGGATCCACGCCACGTTGCTTGCGCAAGGTTTGCAGTTGCAATCGTGTTTCCAGCAAGCGGGACTCCGCCTTAAGGACCTGCAAATCGAGATCCCGATTTACACCTCGTGCCAACAACTCGTTCGCTTCCACCTCAACACCGGGCTTTACCCGACATTCATCCAGCCGACAGGGAACCGCGGCATAGACGGGTCGTGAAATAACGGCTCCTGGCTGATCAGAATCCACCAGGGACACTTCCCGGGGAACGATACGGACCGTGCATTTGATATGGTAGGGCAGTGGGATCCAGCAAACCAACAGGATCGCAGCAACCACCGTGGCTACCGTTGCAACTAATCGATGTTGTTTCACGCGATGCATCCTCCCGGGCGTATAAAAGAATTTCCCCAGTTGCCAGATGGGTTGAACGATCAAGCCGAAGAACCCCAGGCAACCAATAATTCGACCCAACACTTTCAGGCCGTAGGGTTCGAGAACCATATTCAAGAACATGAGAATTGAAAAAACGACAACCCAGCGATAGATCACTGCGGCAACCGTATACAAACCAAAAACAAAACGATTCCCCTGTGGCAAAAACGGATTCTCCGGCTGCTCAATCCCCAGGCAAACCTGGGTCAGGAAACGCTTGAGAATCTCTGTCGACTTCTGGCGGAGATTAGGGATTTCAACGATATCCATCAGGATGTAATAACCGTCGAAACGCAACAGGGGATTACCATTGAAGAGGAGCGTACTGACCGAGCAGACGAACATCATGCTCAAGGCCAGCTGGTTCAGTAGTCCCGGCTCGCTGAACCACCAGATATAGGTAGCCAGGGAGGCGATAAACATCTCGACATACATACCTGCCGCGCCAATGGCAACACGATGCCATTTATTGGGTAGCATCCACGAATCGGAAACATTGCAATAGAGAGCGGGCGTAAAGACGAGCAACATGAAACCCATTTCATGACATTCGCCACCAAATCGTTTACAGGAAATACCGTGCCCAAATTCATGAAGAACTTTTACCACAGCCATCGTGGTAAACATGTAGATCCAGTTATGGGGACCAAAAAACTGGTGAAACGTTGGCAACCGGGCCACGAACTTGTCGAACTGGACCATCACGAGGGTGAGGGCACTGACCGCAAACAGGCACACACAAATCACGGCAATCCAGGAAAAGCACCAGCCAACGTAAACCGTCACACGGTTCAGTATGCGTTCCGGATCAATGCCTCGCCAACGCACTGCAAACACATTGGACAGGCGCCCCAGCCACTCACGCCGTGTTTTCTGATCGCGACGGGTCTTTAACTGGTAGCCCTGACCGGAGGCCTGAGAGATAACCAATCCACTGCGATGCAACATTCCAATAAACTGCTGCAGATCCGAGTAGTTAATCTTCTGGGGAACGAATTCGGACTCGAATCGCTCCTTGATACTTTCCATGCTCGAATAACCATCAAGCATGCAGAGTATTGCGTACTCTTCTTCATGAAACCGATAGTAGTTCAGCCCAATCGGTTCTTTCACGACCCAGTAACTCTGCCCATGGTACTGGTGCCGACGGGCTGAAAGATCCGGACGCATGCGCAGGGCGATCGGTCGTGACGTACTACTGACAAGACTATCGGCCAATGTCGACATCTGTGATCCTCTCCCTCGGCCAGTTACCCCACTGACCTGCGACCCTGCAGGCGACTGGTCATGCCAGCCACCACACCCTCTTAGTCAGCCAGGATAATTTTCATGGTAGCGACCATGCCTGGACGCAACACCCAATGGCCATCAGGTGTCTGGCGATTCTTAACTTCCGCCCACACGCGATATTCGCCTCCGGCCTGTACCTGGTTACTGACAAATTCAACTTTCCCTTCGAAGGGACGCAGCAATGGATCTTTCTCTCCCTGGGCCGCCACCTTGCCAGCACCGACTTTCTTAAAGGCCACTTCCACGCGAACCTCCCGACCGACAATATCGGTCGGTGCCACCTTGTCCGCCCTCAAGAACCCCTCGATCCGCAACTGGTCCATGCGAATTACCTGCATGATCGCCTCACCTGGCTGCACCCATTCACCGACTTCCTTGTAACGACGTTCAACCACTCCATCGATGGGAGATTTCACCAACCGTCGTGTCACACTCAACTTGACAATATCAACCTGGGACAATCGCACATCACTCGTCAGCTGGGCCACATCGTATTCCAACTGTGCCACATCCACCTGGAGTTCCGCACGTGTCTTGGTAAGCTCCTCGCGACGAATCTGAGTGGGAGGAATCGATCCTCGCGCCTTCTGGTTGATCGCCTTGGACTCATTAACCTCGGCTTCAGCCACGTCAGCAGCGGCCTTGGCGGCTGCCACGTTAATATCGTTCTCGGCATTCTTCTTGGCTACCGAGTACTCCAGCTCAGCGGACTTAAGACGCACCTTGGAATCGGCATCATCAATCTGCACCAGGTTTTCCAACGCCTTGACGATACTGCCCTCGCGGACATGAAACTTGGTTAACACACCCGCTTCCTGTGCCGGAACGTCGACATCATTAATCAACGCCACGTTACAGTTTTCCACGACAACGGAATCCTGGCTCCATGCGGTCACTGGCAAACAACAACCGAGGATCGCCAGCATTCTCATCATAACGGCACACTTAATATCGGCTCGAAACATCGATTTTGTCTCCCGGTCACTTGCTGCAACCTACTGGCCCGTGGTTTAAATGCTCAAACGAATCTCGCCGCACGCCAACCTGTACTAAAAGAAAATATGTAATTGCACCCACTGAAATACTTCATGAAACCAAACGTAACCCAGCGAGGCACGTCCACAATAAACATCCGCTGTAACACTAGCGCCGGGACGCAGGTCCAAAACGTCCTCGTGATCAATATTCACCAGGATGCGAACCACGGTTCCCTCATCTCCTTCAACCCGCGGAGTACGATCGATCCACTTGATCTCCCCCTCGTAGGTCGTGCCGGGATCGGTTGCCAACACGAAAGAAACCGGTAGCCCTGGCTTGATCTCCTCCTGGGCTCGGTTGACGTGTCCAATACGCCTTTCCGGCATCAATAACTCCAGTTCCCACCGCCCGGAACCTTTCTCCGAGTCAAGGACATCTGGTTGAATCACCGTCATCAACACCTGCCCCACGGCCACTGGACGATTAGGCAGCGTCCGTTTCATATCCCAGGGAATGACCATCTGGCCATCGATGGGACTTCGAATCTCCAGGTCCTGTTTTTTCTGCTTGAGCAAATCGCGTTCTCGTTCCATCGAGTTGATCCGTTCCAGCAACTGGGCAATTTGCCCGGAGAGCTGGATTCCCTCGGCCGTTGTCGGGTTAACTCGAAACTGGGCACGCCGCGCTGCGGACAGTTGCTTACGCGTTTCTTCCAGCAACCCCAGGATTCGCTGTTCCTCGATCACCAGGTCCGGATCCGTCAGTCGAACCAACACGTCCCCCTTGCTGACCTTCTCACGATCATCTTTCAGGGAGCCATTTTCATCAACGTAACCATTGGCTTTCACGAAAACATCTCGCCGGTTCACTGGCTGGAGCGCCCCGTTGGCCTCCATTCTCAAGTCAGCCGGGTAAAGGAAGAGGACCAACAGGACCAACATGACAATCCCGGCCACCAGCAAGGTTTTGGGCAGGGTCCTGGCCCGTACAAGCCAGGCCGAGTTACCCACCGTGCGCCAGACAGGCATCATGAAAACGTTATTATGGACCAGCGTATTACTCACCGCTCGCGCGCTGTGCTCATAGACCAGGTCGATCCGGGGATCGATGACGTCGCGTGGCAAGTCGGTTTCAATCTGCTCGATGATAATGGCACCGATCACATCCCCGGTACGCCCACCCTCGATGGCTGCTTCCTGCTCAACAGACCCTGCTTCGAATCGATCCAGCTTGAGAGGCTTACGCATGGGCAGCACGATGATCATCTTGGAATACGACTCATCCACGTAGTCATCGATAGCTTCCTCCAGCTGGGGAGGCATATTCTCGGTTGAGCCATCATAGTAAAGCGGTTCGCCTGTCGCGATCACGCGCGTTACCAGTTGCCCCAACAGGTAAATTGTATTGGAACGATTCTCGATCGTATCCTGGCCACTGACCGCCTCAATCTTACTGCGTCCGCGACGAGAAACCGCCACGCTGACGCGATCACAACCGATCAATCGACGGCCTTCATTACAAATCGTGTACGCCGTTTCACGCACATCCAACCCCTCGTGCACCAGTCGGGCAAACTGGTCTGCCTGGGCCCAGAGGGAATGTCGATCGCTGAACTGCTTCAGCTTGTGCGACTTCATCCATTCGCCAGCCAGCTCACACATCTGCAACAGGAAACGCAGGTATCCTCTCTGGGTTGCCGGCTGAGCATCCGGGCGCTGGAATATCTCGATAATGCCCTCAACCTTGCGGTCACCCCACAAGGGAGCCAACACCAGCAGGAAATGGGTCGGATTACCCGCACCTGAGTCTTCACCTTCCCCGGACTGGGGTGGCACCAGCTGGGGCTCTCCCGTACTGACAACATGGTTCAACAATTGTAGGTGACGTATCGCATCTTCTGATTCCGGATCAACCAGAGAAGAGCTCAAATTGATCTGGTAGGTGACTTCCAACTGCTGATCGTCAGTCGTCGTCCAAACCGCTCCACCCATGGCTGCCAGCGCCGAGACAATTCGCTGCATGAATGCCGAATAGTACTGCTGCGGATCCAGGTCGCTCTTGGATAGCTGCGCAATCTCACTGACCAGCCCGCGAATTTGCTGCTTGGTCTGCTCGATACTCTCGGGATTAACCGAAGACTGTTCCGACGACATATGAAATTTTTACCGTAAAAGTGAATGCAATCGCCGAATCCCAGTCGTTGAAACTGGAACTCCTCAAATGCGATAACTTCTGTGACTGCCAGTGTTTCAATGTATACCGAAGCTGGTTTAATGACAATTCAATTGCCTATCTCCGCTGCGAATTGCCCAGTTCAACATCCAGTCGGAACAAATATACCGATCATTCTCAATAGGAGACTGGATCGGTTGCGTTCCGAACGCTCGAAGCAGGGCTGCAGGAATCCACTTTAGCCTAGTCCGGAGTATCCAGGTAAGGATCTTGTCCCATCTCGCGTTGCATCTTCTTGCGTTCTTTCTCGTGATACAAAAGCACATTGCGGTCACGAAAATGCTGCCGCTCCACCTTTCTCTGAGCCATCCTCAACAAGCGTCCAAACTGCCGTTCACCACCGCTACCCTGGCTCACCGTCTTCTGGATGCGGCCCACCCGCTTCTTATTAAAACCATTCTCGATAATGTCATCATCGATCGCGAGGTATTGACGAAACGTACCGGGATCTCCCTGCCGACCACAACGCCCAATCAACTGGCGATCAATCCGTGCCGCATCATGCAACTCGGTGCAAATCACCTGCAATCCACCCAGTTCTGCCACACCATCATCAAGCTTGATATCCGTGCCTCGACCGGCCATGTTCGTCGCCACGGTCACTCGCCCCGCTTCCCCCGCGCTGGATACGATCTCGGCTTCCGCTTCCACCTCATGTGCATTCAGGATCTGGTGGCTGATTCCTGCCTCGGTCAGCATCCTGGATAACTTTTCTGACTTATCAATCGAACGGGTACCGATCAGGATCGGCCGCCCTTCGGTATGCAGTTGCTTCACCTCTTCCGTGATCGCCAGTAGCTTGTCCTCGGTCGTCCGAAAAACCCGGTCAGGCAACTGGCTCCGTTGACACGGCCGATTCGTCGGTATGGGAACCACACGCAACCGGTAGATCTTACGAAACTCCCGCGTCGAACTGCTGGCCGTACCGGTCATCCCCGACAGGTGCGTGTAACGCAAGAAAAGATCCTGAACCGTGATCCGGGCAGCCTGTCCGGTCGGTACCGTTACCTCGACCTGCGTTTGTGCTTCAATAGCCTGGTGAATGCCGTCTCGCCATTTCCGACCCTCTGCCAGGCGACCGGTAAACTCATCCACGATAACTATCTCACCATCCCGGGCCACGTAGTGACGATCCAGGAAGTAATCGCGTCGCACTTTAACCGCCCGCTCCATGTACTGGTACATGTCCACCATGCCAATACTGCGCATCAGGTCACGCTTGGGCAGAGCTCGTAAACGCTGACGGCCTTCGAGCGTCAGCTCGACCTTTTTCTTTTCCTCGTCGTAATCGAAGTCCTCGTCCTCAACGAATTGCTCCGCGTATTGAGCAGCCCACTCATAGGTGGATACGATCTGCTCACGGGCTTTCTCGTTCAGGGAACCGATGATCAGCGGGGTTCGTGCCTCGTCGATCAAGATACTATCTGCCTCGTCAACCAGGACGAAATGAGCCCCACGTTGTACGGGCTGATCTCCACTGTCATCCCATCGCTGACTGCTTCCCTCTCCCAACATGTCACGGGCATCACGACCAAGTCGACGTAATAAAAGGCGATCACGGAGAAAGTCGAAACCGAATTCCTTTGCGGTTCCGTACGTGATATCGCAACCATACGCCTGCCGACGCTGATCCGGCGTGTCATCGGTCTGGATCACACCCGTGGTCATCCCCAGTAACTTATAAGTTGGTTCCAGTAACTCCTTGTCACGTCGCGCAAGATAATCATTGACCGTGGCCAAGTGAGATCCCTTACCCGTCAAGGCATGCATGTAGAGGGGCAACGTAGCCGTCAGGGTCTTGCCTTCCCCCGTATCCATCTCTGCGATGGAACCGTGAAACAAGGCCATGCCACCAATTAACTGAACGTCGTAATGACGCATCTGAAGCGTGCGCTGGGCTGCGACCCTGACCAGGGCCGCTGCGGCAGGAAGCAGACGATCCAGCTTCTCCCCGCTCTTAGCGCGAAATCGAAGTGATAAACTCTCTTTTTTCAGCTGTGTGTCGGTCAAATCGGAAAACTGGCTCTCCAGTTCCGTGATCCCCTGGAATACCATGCGCCAACGAGCCATCCGACGACCTACCGGTCCACCGAATAGACTCCAGAACTGGTCCCCAGAACCACTTTTGACTTCCAGGTTGTCCATAAACCCTCTACCACACCAAGATCTTCGCTCGCCGCGCACCCTCGCTGAAACGCTCCTTGTATTCTAATCCAAATGCAAGATTGTCCAGCACTGTGTCAAAAGTCAGCCGGATTTTTAAGACCCTAACCCGGCGACCACCGCCCGCTACCTGGCCAAAGCACCACTGAAATCGCAAAATCACGGCGACACAGCTTCACATTAGGTGGTTTCAGTGAAGTACGGCATCTGAGAGAAGTTTGCTGCTATGCACAGTTTCTCTGAAAGTACTGCCTGTAAGAGTCGATCCTGTTGCAAGGAGCCGTTTTACGCCACTTCAAGCCGGATAACCAGTAAAACCATGAAATTCCTTAAAACACTTGCTATCGTTTGCCTACTTCAACTCTGCTTTCGTCCGGCTGTCGGATTAAGCCAGGCTCCGCCACAGGGCGGACTGGTACCGGCATTGATGACCACGGACTTCAATGCACTCGTCTCCGAAGCGCCCGACCGGCTGGTCAGCATGGTGAATATGGTCAGCCCATTTAACCATCGCCAGATCTGCGATTGCAGTAGCTGCGACATGCAAAAATGCTGGGAATCCGGCTATTATTTCGGCAGTGTCGAGTACCTGATGATGTGGGGAAAACCTCGCACCACGCCCGCACTGGTCACCACCAGTACGCCAGGCACCGCGGCCGGTGATGCCGGAGTCCTGGGGCTCGGTTCCACGGAAACACTCTTCGGCGGCGGAACCCTCGGAGCCGACTCTCGCCAGGGTGGCCAACTCACCCTGGGAAGATGGATGGGTGCGAATGGTGACATCGGGCTGGGAGTAAGGCTCTTTGCCCTGGAATCCAACACCCCTCAGTTTTCTGCCACCTCGACTGGTACCCCGATCCTGGCACGTCCGTTTTTCAATACCGTCACGAGCCAGGAAGACGCCGTGATCACCGCACATGCTGATGTTGCAGATGGCAATATTCATGCCGAGTCACGCAACGATTTCATGAGCGGCGAACTCTTCATGCGACGACACGCCTGGGACGGCCGAGGCTACGAGGTCGAATTCCTCGCCGGCTATCATGTTACTCGCATGGATGACACGCTCGGCGTCACTACAAGCTCCACCTTCACGGATCCGAGCGGGCCGATCGCAGTCGGTACGACGATTGACGTCAACGATCTGTTTGAAGCTCGCAACACGTTCCATGGTGGTTCTCTCGGCTTAAGTGCAAATTTCCACCGTGGCGACATCCACTTCAAGGCGTTGGGAAAAATCAGCCTCGGTAGTATGCGTCAACAAATGGTCATCGCTGGCAGCAATACCGTGACACCACCTGTCGGTGGTGGCGCGATCACCACTGCCGGCGGCCTGTTGGCCCAGCCCACCAATATCGGCCAGTATGAACGAAACGAATTCGTCTACGTCCCCGAGGTCATGATGACGGTCGCTTATGACTGGCGAGAAAACATCCAGCTCTCAGCCGGCTACACCTTCACGTACTGGTCTCGCGTGCTGCTGGCAGGGGATCAAATCGACCGCAATATCAATACATCCCAACTGGGTGGCGGCACGCTAACTGGAACTGCCTCGCCCGCCTTCACTTTCCGTGATACCGACTTCTGGCTGCAGGGCCTGCGACTCGGCTTCAACTGGACTTACTAGCTTCCGTCTCACGGAACGCAGGAACGTCCTCTCCAGCCCCCTGCGATAGAACCCCGTTGGCTGGTCCATACCTGGACCAGTTAACACACGAGGGCAGGGGGGGCAACGCTGCGGGTAGGCATTACGCCCAGGACCCGTCGGCCAACACGGCATCCACGTCCCGCTCGAATTGATCGCGGGAAGATTCACCTTCTCCACCTGAGTTATTCTCAGCAACCGCCAGGCCAAGATCGGCTGGCGTTCCGTAGACGCGAATCACGTAACCACCGCTGTTATCCTGTCGCATCGACATGCGAGCCTGCGAATTCCAGGTAACCGTGGAGGACACATCCTGACCGTTGTACTTGGCTGCCACCTGGGCCGAGAGGCCGTCGGTGTTAGCCGCATAGGTCAAATCCGTGTAACCGTCCCAGGCACTCCCCAGCAGGGCTGTCCAAACGCTGCCCGTGGAGGAACTGTGTAGAATACCCGGCTGATCCTGTGACGAGGCCAGCAGGTCAAGCACCGAAATACACCAGGGTTCCAGGCCCCGTTCACCAAAGTTATTGCTTACACTGTCGACACCACCCTGGATACCGATCTCAACGGTTGCCGTATCATTGCCGGCAGCCACCAGGGGCGCCTCCAGGCTCTCCTGGCCATCGATCAAGTTATCTGGCTGCACCTGGGTCACCGTGTAGGAGGTACCCGACTGCGTCGGTTTCAGGTTATTGAACTCATAGTATCCGTTTGCATTCGTGACCACGGTTTCATTTACCGTGGCATTCTGGAAATCGGTCCCGGTCAGGACCATTTGAACGCCGCCCAATGACACTGAGTCCGGCGTGTGCTGGCCATCATTATCGGCATCGATATAGACCGTTCCACCGATCGTGCTGGGGATAAAGTCAAAGACCTGGCCGGTCATCGTCGCATTGGACTGCAACGCTCCGCCGGAACCCGAATGTCCCTGATCCGAAACATCAACGGTCAGCACGAAGTCATTGGTCGTTCCCGTCGGTGTCGCATCCTCGGTTTGGTAGTTAACGCCACTACCCAGGGCGGCATTCACCGCAGCCACCGAACCAACCAATTCGACACTGCTCGTGCCATTGCCGGTATGACTTGTCAACGCAGACGTATCACTGACGGTCAACGTACCAACATCCAGGCCAGTTGCACGGCCCACCGAAAACTGAAAGACCACATCCCCGGAAGCCGCATCGACATCACTCATCTGCAACGCGTTCCCATTAGCAGTCGAAAACACATTGTCATAGTCTGTAATTAACACTGGATTGGTCGGAAGAGAAATCGACGGTGCATCGTTGACCGCATTGGCAGTGATCGTGAACTGCTGCGAGACGCTCGTGTCGACCCCGGCATTGGCCGTGCCGCCATCATCCGACAGTGACAACGTAACCGTGGCAGACCCGTTGGCATCTGCCGCAGTCTCGTAACTCAGGTTACCAGAAGCATCGACTGACGGACCAGAAGCAAAAAGACTCGGATTCGTATTGCCTGTTACTGCGAACGACAGAAGCTGCGACGATTCGTCAGCCGGCCCGGCACTGATTGCCGTGGCCCAACCATTGACAGCCTGGGCACCCGCATCTTCATCAACGGTCTGATCACCACCCACGGTAAACCCTGGGCTATCATTGACCGCCGTCACGTTGATATCGAACGAGTAAACCGTACTGGTGTCATTTCCTCCGTCGGCAGTACCACCATCGTCCGTGAGAACGATATCCACGGTTGCCGAACCATTGGCGTCCGCGGCAGGTGTGAAGCTCAGGACCCCCGTCTCGCTGATCGCCGGCCCCGAGGCAAATAGCGCGGAATTACTGTTGCCGGTCACCTGGAAGGAAAGGGCCTGCCCCGATTCATCCGAGGGTCCCTTGCTCAGGTTGGTCGCCCAGGCAGCAGTTGTCTGGGCACCGGCATCTTCCAGGACGGTCACGTCAGCACCACCGGTAAAGCTGGGAGCGTCATTCACGGCACCGATCGTGATCGTGAATTGCTGCGAAGCACTCGTATCGACGCCACCGTTCTCGGTACCGCCATCATCTTGCAGCAACAACGTGATCACCGCGCTACCATTGGCATCCGGAGAGGCCGTGAAACTCAGGTCACCGCTGACCGCGTCCACGACCGGGGGCGCGGCAAACAACCCAGGGTTATCGTTACCCACGACCTGGAAGGAAAGCGTTTGCGATAATTCGTCCGCTGGTCCTGCACTCAGGCCCGATGCCCAACCGGCTTCGACCACGGCACCTGCATCTTCCAGGCTTGTCACGTTACTGCCCGCCGTGAAACTCGGTACATCATTGACCGCCGTCACGCTGACCGTCACGTTTGCCGTACTGGGACCATCTCCGGCATCCGGGGCCGAAGCTATCGTGTAACTAAACGTGTCATCTCCGTTGAAATCGGCTGCCGGCGTGTACTCGAGTGAGGTCCCGTTGTTCGTGACGGTTCCGCCACTGGCCGTGGTCGCCGTGGCGCCCACGCCCACGGAGGCACCATTAATTTCGGTAATCGCAGCAGTACTGCCTACCGGTACAAAGTCATTGGTCAGGACATCGGACAGAACCAGTGGTCCGGACGGATCCTCGGTGGTGCTGCCGGTGTCGTCAACCGCGTAGGGGCGCGACGGGGGATCCACGGTGATCTGCACCGTATCCGTATCACCCAGCGTACCGCCACTGCCCGTGTTACCCAGGTCACTGGTGGCTACCGTCAGTGTCACAGTTACCGGATAGAAATTGTCATCAGCTACCGCATACGTCAATCCATCCAACGCCGTATTGATGTCGGCGGGGGATCCCGTGGCAACGATCGTGGACGATCCATTACCACTGACCTGCAAACCGTTCGTTGTCGGCAACGTCAAGCTGCCTGTATTGTCCAGCGAGAGAGTCACCTCGACCGTGGCGGCATCCACGTCGCTGACCGTGATCGGATTACCATTGGCCGACGAGAAGACCAGTTCATCGGTCACGCCAGGCAGGTTATTGAGAAGCTGGGATCCCGGAACCACGTTGACCGGGGCATCGTTGACTGCGGCCACGCTGATCGTGACGTTCCCAGTACTGGGTCCATCACCGGCATCCGGACTCGAGGCAATCGTGTAGGTAAAGGCATCATCCCCGTTAAAATCTGCTGCCGGAGTGTACTCAAGCGAGGTCCCGTTATTCGTGACGGTTCCGCCGCTGGCCGTGGTCGCCGTGGCACCCACGCCCACCGAGGCACCATTAATCTCGGTAATCGCCAGCGTTGCATCATTGGGGCCCAGCAAATCGTTGGCCAGCACATCCACCGCCAGGGCTGCGCCTGGATCCTCGGTCGTGTTACCGACATCATCAATGGCGTAAGGCTGAGAGGGGGGCGCCACGTAGATCGAAACCGTATCGGTATCGACCAGTGTCCCACCGCTACCCGTGTTACCAAGGTCGCTCGTGGCAACCGTCAGGACCACCGTTTCGTCCCAGAAGTTATCATCATCCACGGAATAGCGAACGTCTCCCAGGGCCCCATTGACCTCGGCAGTCGTTCCTGAAACCGTCACTCCACCTGTACCATTATTACCGACCGTCGCATTACCCGGGCTAACCACCGTCAACGTGCCCGCGTTGTCCAGTGACAGGGTTACCTGCACGCCTGCGGGGTCCGCATCTACATCAGCGACCGAAATCGCTGTCGCACCCGTCAGGTTCAGGTTATCGACTGCTCCTGGCATGTTCAGCAGCACCTGGTTACCCGGAACCGTATTTTCGGGAGAATCGTTCAGTGCGGCCACGCTGATGGCCACGGTATCCGTGTCAACCAGCGTTCCACCAGTACCCGTGTTCCCCAGGTCACTGGTTACCATCGTGAGCGTATCACTGCCATTAAAATCGGTCTGTGGTGTGTAGGTCATGCCATCCAGCGCGGCGTTCACCTGCGCTGTCGTTCCGGAAATCGTTACCGCAGCACTCCCGTTATCGGTGACACTGGCGCCACCCCCCGTGGTCAACACCAAGGTACCGTTGTTCACGGAGACGACCGTTTGCACACCAGCAGGATCCGCATCAATGTCACTTACCGAAAGCTGATTGGAATTGGCGGCATTGAAGGTCAGCGTGGCATCCTCGTTGACGGACAGGGCATCCTCAACCACGTTGGCCGGCGCATCGTTGACAGCATTGACCGTGATCGTCACGGTTCCCGTATCAGTCGTGCCTGCCCCGTTGGTCAGGACATACGTAAATGTCTCGGTTCCATTGAAATCATTCGCTGCCGTATAGTTAATGCTGAGCGCATCACCGGCGATGGCCACGGTACCACCTGCACTCCCAGCACTCACCGACTCCACTGCGAGAGTCCCCTCGATCGC
>MPLU02332424.1_pt1 | contig 34394 bp, 45 predicted proteins | sample 1617381 | NCBI WGS metagenome assembly MPLU02 (sample SAMN05944801, study PRJNA350692) | marine metagenome | biome: marine; feature: ODZ; material: water; isolation source: 90 m water sample filtered on 0.2 um supor filter | place: Pacific Ocean | collected 2012-04-08 | depth 90m m
AGTTAATCGACATAGCTGAAGGTAGGTTTGAAAACAAAAGAGATGCTCTGCAAAATGACTATGACCAGAAAGCTGACACGATCAGAACAGAGGTAGATAGGAAATTAACCGAGCTTGAATCTCGACTAAATAAAAAACTACAGAGGGCCCTTGATAACCCTCTAGCGAATAACTAGGGGATAGCATGGAAGATAGGGTAACAAGGCTAGAAACAACAGTAGATAAGCATGGTGTACAAATAGCCAAATTATTTAGTAAGATTGATGACACAAACAAATGTATTCAAAAAATAAACACTTCACTACTGCAAATTAAGTGGAGTGTATACGGAGCATTGGGTTGGTATATAATCACCCAAGTAGGATTTATAGATGCCATGAAAGTGGTAATGTAGGAGAACATTATGATAGCACTATTAACAGGCGTAGCACCGATAGCCCTGGGATTTTTTGCAAAGTTATTTGCTATGAAACAACACGCGAATAGCGAACAACAAAAACTAATGATTCAAGCTATGCAGGCGCAAAATAATTCTATTAATCAAGCAAGAGAGATGGCTGCTAAAGAGTCTCCTTTTGCCGCAATGAATAGAAGAATAATAATAATTGTTATACTAGGATTATTAGTAGCTATTCAATTTGCACCATTGGCTGGGTTAGATACTGTTATTCCAACAGTTAAAGAAGGATTTTCAATCTTGGGTATCAAATTAACATCTGATGTAACTACGTACGAAACAGTTACTGGAATGGTGAAGAATGCGGAGGTTTATGCCTTTGCGGAAATGATAATTAGCTTTTTCTTCGGAGCACAATTAGCTAAGCCTAAGTAATTTTAATTAAGGAGATTCTATGTTTACAAAATCACCCGCAGTGGACTTCACAAGTTTAGGTCTAATTACAGATCAGCCTGTGCATAAGCTTCCACCAGGCGCTTGGAGCGAAAGCTTAAACATTCGAGCTAAAGATGGCTCTGTGCAAGGTGTATACGCATTTGCTGATGATGTAGTACTACATAATTCAGACGCGGTTATAAGAGATGGTGCTTTAGTTGCTATTACACAATTTACACCCGCAGGTACTAATTACTTAGTACTAGCCTATATTGTAAAAGGCACAGATAATTTCTGTCATGTAGTTACTTATAATACATCAACAACAACTTATGATGATATTACAAATTCAACTGCTGACCAGAAATTTACATACAATGCATTATATCCGCCACAAATATTTGTGTTTAATGAAATGCTAATTGTTAATCCAGCTGTAGATGCGCCACCACAGTTTACTAATGCTGGTATTACATCAGGTTCATTACAAGAACTTCCTAATTGGAGCCAAATCGATGATAGCTCAAATTCTGCTTTAATATGTCGCACATTACGTCCATTTAATAATAGACTAATCGCAATGAACATATTTGAAGAGCGCGGTGCTGGAACTGGTGATGATGTTAATTTACCCGTAGATCTTGTTTGGTCTTCAGTAGTAACATCAATAGGCTCTTTAGCGACTGTTCAATGGGCAGCTTCGAGCACTAATACAGCTGGCGACGCTTTTATGACCCAAACTCCTGGGAAGATTTTAGATGGTATGCAATTAGGACCTTACTTTATAGCTTACAAAGATGACGCTGTAATCCAAGTAAGAGAAACTGGTGATACTTTTGTTTTAGCATTTGATACTATATTTGAGGATGATGGTATTTATTCACCAGGATGTGTAGCTGCTATCGGCAATAACCAACATATTGTTTGGGGTAACTATGGCATTTATATGCACGATGGCCAAACACAAAAGGCAGATATAGCTAAAAGTGTGGTACAAGAGGGTTTGTTTAATAGTGTGCTTAGCACGCATAGGGATAGATCTTTTGTATTTAAACAAACAAGGGATAAAGAAGTATGGTTTTGTTATTCAGAAACTGGTAACTCAGGTGACGGTGCAAATAAAGCTTTCGTATTTGATTATGATACCCAGGTATGGCATAAAAGAGATATTCCCCAACTACTAGGCTTAACTGAAACTGAATTAGACGGTGTTATAAAAATTTATGGCGCAAGTCCCGACGATGCTAATATACAAATATTATCCACAAGTGTCTATACTTCAGGGGGATACTTTGTACAAGGTGAGAATCATTTGGGAACTACAAACTTTAAGCAGTTAACTTCGTACTACCCAGATTCAGAAGCACAAGTATTACTTGCAGTTGACGGGACAGTAAATATTGGTGATACCCCCACGTACACTAATCAAACATTTAATCCAGCTAATAGCTATAAATTAGATAAAAGAATTTCGGGAAGATATATGAATGTCAAGGTTACCATGAGTGGTGCCACTAATCCTAAATTAACAACAATCTCCTTTAATCTTAAGGGAACAGCAAGGAGATAACTTATGTCATTAGTTGATAGACCTGGTCTTGCGAGACCATCACCGGAAATAGAAAGAAGACTTAAGGAACTAGAAACTGGGGTTAAGCAATTATCATCACCAGTGGCTAATGATGGTACAAGTTGGGTTCCTACTAATGAAGTTTTGTATATTGCATACGCTTCAGCTTTATCTAATTTAGGTGACGATGGAAAAATTCCGAACCAATCTGATTGTACAAATTTTGGGTATCTGCCATTCACAACTTCAGGGGTTTTGTATGCTTATAGAGGCAGATTAGTTTCTACATCAGTATATGCCTCCGGTGACTCCACAGATTATATTTGGGAACCAACATCAACAACAATTTCTAGCACTAACTATGTAAGACACTATACAACTAGTGACGCGTTGCTAAGTGCTATAGGCGATCCAGACACTCCAGGAAGTGGCATAACTTGGACTTCTATTGCTCCGGCAGCAGCAATTCCTGGTACTGCATATTGGTTAGCCGATAAGTTTACTATAGATGGTGTTAGCTCAGCGTGGCAAATATATCCAGTTAAGACAGGTGTATCCACTAATTTAGGGATAATAAGTTACACAAAAAGTGGTTCTAACAAACCAACTTTAAATGATTCAACTTGGAAAGCAGACGTACTACTTGCAGCAGCGGCTACTACAGGACTAACTTATTCAGTCCATACAGAATTAGGCTATGGCGCAGTTGTAGTTATAACTTATGATAATGGTAAGCTATTTGGTATTTTAAAGGATGTTAGTGGTACTGATACTTGGCAAGTCCCTGCTGACATAGTTGATGGGGACCTAGTTGTAGATGGCACTATTACCACAAATCAGATTGCTGCTAATACAATTAAGGCTGCTAATATTGAGGCAGGTACTATAACAGGCACAGAAGTAACTATGACCCCAGCAGATGTTGGCGCAGGCTCCTCTAGTTCATCTGGTAATAGAATGATAATTAATTCTAGCACTGTTAAAGTTTATGACTCTTCGGGTACTTTAAGGGTAACTTTAGGAGACTTAAGTTAAGGAGATTTTATGGCATATGGACTTAGTGTTTTTAAATCAGATGGCTCTCTAGGATTTTCTACAGCAGATATTACTTGGCAAACAGTAGCTCAATTCACTGTTGCAGCTAATGCTACTGTTGCAAATACTTATTCAGAGATCGCAGGAATGACTGTGATAGCTCAAAGACAACTGGTTAATGTACCACCAAATGCTCAAGAAGATTATGTACCTAACGTTGTTATTTCAAATAACTCACAAACAATTACAGTCTCGCCCCAATCAGGATTATCGTCTTCACAATGTATAATACATGTGTTAGCACAAGACACATAGGAGTTAATTATGGCTTATGGATTTGAGGCGAAGAATGATTCAGGTAATGTAATCATAAACGATACTATAGAGAACTTACATTTTATTGGTAAAGCAACTAGGAGTTCTGATAATTCTAATTATGGAGATTTTCCGGGATATAGTGGAAGTAATGATACATTAGATGGTAGAGTAGTTCATACTTATACTATAACTTGTAGCGGAACTCCAGTGGCTTTTATTAAACCTACTGATTATGCTAGATGGCATAGTATTATAAAACAATCTGTAAGTAGTACAACTTGGACATTTGAAGTAATGATTAGCGGCACATCAACCTCTAATCCTCCAGAAATTTATTGTTTTGTTAATGCAGATGACGTGCCTAGCACATCAGATACTTACGGGATGATCGTATATAAATCTAATGGAAGTACCAAGACTTTTGATAGTAGAAGACAACCGTTAGCTATTACTGGTGGTGGTACAGCTTCTGCTCCACCGTCAGACCCTACAAATAGTAGTGGAACTCCGGGAACTTCAACAGGTCATTCTTGGAATTATTCTAGTAATGACCATGATTTTAGAAGTAGTAGTCAATATACAGCTCACAGTGATTCTGCTGCTAATACTTCTAATGCTATGTTTTCTTGTTCTTCTTTAGCTCAAGCAGTTTATAAAAGACAACAACATGGTTATAAAGAATCTTGTGGATGCTGTGGATTTGGTTGTCAAGACCACCATTCTACTGCCTCTTGGTGGGTTATGTATCGACAAGCGTTTAGATTAAGAAGTGGTAATTTTGATTCTGGATGGACTAACTACGCAGCTGGATACGCGTTCAGTTCTAGTTATGAATCAGGTGGCTGGTTTGGTGGTGGTGGTGGTAGCTATTCTACAGGCACTATGCCTTATACAGCTAAAACAATTAATTTACAGAGTAATGCTTATATCCTTGCAGACTCATCGAGGTATGACTAATGTTTAACTATGTAGCAAACAAAGAGAATTATATTTCTTTTATGGATGATAACTATTTAGACAGTTATGGTAATCCTTCTAACTCATATACACCAGAGGAAATTGCAACAATAATATCTGCAATACCTGATGAGCATTGGTTTACTTTTGATAAAGTAAAAGTATATGTTAACGGTTCTGTTGAAATTGTTGGAGCTTGGTTCTATAATCCAAAAAGAAAGAATGATGCTAAGTATATAGGCGAATTCACAGATGGCTCTGCCACTATAGAATTTAGAGAAAAGAAAGGCGACCCAATACTACAATGGGAAGGTGTCCTTAGTAATGGCAAGATTATAAACTATGAATCTTCTAAAACACTTAGGGAGGGCTACGGTAGACTATCAACGGGAAATGACTTTGATTCATACGATAAGTGCCCTGATATTAATAAATGGTTAGCGAGAAGCTGGATTGATGAAGAAGAAGAACTGTTCTTTTTAGTTGAAAACAAACAAATGCTAATTGATGCTGCGAATTATTACAAATTGCCTGTGCCTTATGACACAGAATTAGAAACACAAATAGACAATGACTTGAATTCTATTCGTCTAAAGTCTGTAGATATGAATCACGAAGGAGAAGGGAAATTTGTAGCAATGGTAATTGCTGCAGTTGTATTTGAAGATAAAGTTCCTACTAAATTAAGACTATACAAAACTTCAAGATGGGGTGGATAATAGCCTTTACAGAGAACATTTGATAAGTGTTCTCGATAAAGACTATAATTAATTAATCGGAGGATAATTATGTACACTATAAAACAAATATTAGATGAAGAGCTATTATCAAGATTTGATGAGATAAAAGTCAATATCGATAAAGCTTTAGTCTATAGTGATGGTGAATGGACCTCGTACCAAATTGTAAAACAAGCAATAGCTAATCCAGGTTTATTTCAAGTATGGGATATTCTTGGTAAACATTATGAAAGTGTAGCTATAGCAACTACAAGATTTTTGGAATATAACAATTTTAACTCTATTCATATAATCACTTTAGGTAGCACAGCTCAAAAGGAGGTATATGGAGATTTTCCTATATGGGCGGAAGAATTTGAAAAAATGATTAAAAAATTCCCTCGAGTAGATTACTTAGAATTTACTGGTCGAAGGGGTTTAGTTAAAGGTTTAACAAAAGTAGGTTGGAATGAAAAATACACAACTATGCGAAAACAATTAAAAGGAGACAATAATGTCTGAAGTAAAAATTTATGATGGTGTTACTATCGATATATCAACAAGTGAAGTAATATCACACGGTGAAGTAACTTATGTAGACGCTAATGAAGTCTCGCATTTTGGGGGAGGAAAAGATAAGTCTCAAACTACTACTAGTGGAGTTGCCGATAAAGCTTATGAACAATATGTTTCTCCATTCTTAAATGAAGCACAAAAAGCACAACAAGCTGGCGAATTATCTAAAGTTGCGGGATTTACTGCGGATCAGTTAGCTGCTCAGCAAGCTGGTAGGCAAGCTGCCGCTAATCAAACGGGACTAGAAACTTTAATGGCTAACCAAGCTGCACAAGGTGTTAACCTTGCTGGTATGAAAACTGCTGCTACAACTGATGCTAAAGCCGCACTAGGTGCCCTAGCTGGCGCCGCTGGAAGAACTGGGAATCTCGGTGGCTCAAGACAAGCCCTTAATCAAGCCGGTTTAACAGACGATCTAGCTGCTAAATTTGCAGGGATAGATCTTCAAAAACAACAACAAGATATGGCTATGAAACAAACTGCTCTAGGCGCCCAAGGTACTGGCGCTGGAATGTTGGGTCAAGTTGGTGCTGCTGGACAACAACAAGCACAAGCCGAAGCTGACGCGCAGTACCAAGGTTTATCTAGACTTGGAGGTATGTTTGGTGTTCTACCTAAAACATCTACTACAACTCAAACCGGAGGGAAGTAATGTTGATAGATAATAAAATGAATCCTTTTGCTAGAGTGGGTGGCACCCCTACAGAAGATAAAGCCCCTGTGGGTATTCTAAATGTTGAGACCCCAGCTGCCCCTGTGATTCAAGATGATCCAAGCATGGTTGAGCAAGGTATTGGTATGGCAAAAGACAAAGCCTTAGATGTAGCTATGAATAAAGGCACAGAAATGGCAACCTCAGCAGTTAGTAAAGCAGCTGCTGGTGGCAAAGGTGGTGCTGCTGCTGGCGCGGCTGGTTCAACAGGGACCGGATTAATGGCCGCTGCTGCCCCTATGGCTGCACCCCTCATAATAGGTGGTTTATTAGCTACAAAATTATTTAAATAAGGAGTCACTATGGCAAATGGAAGACAACGAAAAAGAGATGTCTTACTAGCAAAGAAAGCTGCAGAGCAAAATGCTAAACTGGGCCTTGCTGGCTTAAGTACCGAAGGGCTTACTTCTATAGTTTCAGATGATTCTAATGACTTAGATAATGTTAGCTTTTCAACTACTGATGGTGCTAATGTTAGTATTAAAAACAATAGGGTTAAAGATTCTACCCCTAGCGTAAATGTATTAGGTGGAAGAAAAGGTTATATGCCTGGAAATCAAGATATGGAAGATGAACTAATACTTGGTTCAGCAGGCCCTACCATTAGAGGAAACTTGGGTGGCAGAAAAGGTTACATGCCTGGCAATAATGTTGCTAGCGGTGGCCCTACATCCAGAGCTGCTTTAGGCGGTAGAAAAGGATATTTCCCTGGTAATAATATTACTGGCCCTACCTCAAGAGGTTCTAAGGGACAATTTAATTTTATGGAAGATGAGTTGCTACTCAACGATGGCCCTTCTGTAAGGGGGTCTCGTAAGCCAAAACAAGCTAAAGTATTAACTGATTTTATTGGCGAAGATTTAACTGAGGGCAACGATAATCAATTTCATACAGTTGCTATGGATTCAGCCGATGATCTCGCTTTGCAACAAGATTCCCGAGTTATTAGCGAAACACTAAATGATAATGGTACGGTAACTTATGAATTAGCCCCTGATAATATGGGTGACCCAGAAGTAACCACAACTGGATTAACTGAAGCTCAGCTAGAACCTGGACTATACGAAAATGTAGAACCCGGCGAAGAAGTAGCTTTAACTCCTACTCTTGATAACAAAGGATACAACTTCGATAATGAAGGAAATCCTGTAGCTGAGCAACCTATTTTTGGTCGTGATACTGCTGAAGAGAAGGCCTCTGCTGCTATTACTATGGAAGAGCAACTTAAAGAGCAAGCCCTACTAAGAGCGTTAGAGGCTGATACCAAAGATACAGGAGGCCGTAAGGGCTATATGCCTGGTATAGATGGAGATACCGGTGCTGAACTTGGTGAACGTAAGGGTTATATGCCTGGTATTTCTTCTGGTGGATCCACAAGAGGTACTAAGGGCAACAGGTTAGGTGGCAGAAAAGGCTATACACCTGGTGGTGATAATGCTGAAATGCAAGAAGTACCTGGATACGAAGGTTTTCAACCGGAAGTTGGGTCAGAAATGGACGGCTATGATGAAATAGCTCCTACAACTCCTTCTACTATAACAAGCCCAAATATCCATGAGAATGAGCCTGGAACTACTTCCCCAGAGGAAATTGCTAAGGAAATAGATGAAGCAGAAAAAGATATTCAAGCCGCTGGTGCTGGTAACCCTCATTGGGATGGTATAGCTACAGAAGCTAAAAGCGAAGTCGAAATTGCTAAAGAAGCACTCGAAAATGGCGAGATAAGCGTTGATGAGGCTAAAGATAAAATAAAGAGCTCTTTAGGTCAACTTGGCGAATTATTAGGTATTGATGGTAGGGATTTAGTTAGGGCTTTATTTAGATATGCCGGTGCAAGAATCTTCGGTATGAGTGGAAACGAAGCTGGTCGATTTGCTTATGAGGGTTTTATGACTGATACTGAAGCTGAAGCTAAGGTAGAAGCCGCTAAACTTGAAAACATGGGATTAGGCGCCGATGCTACCGCTAATCAAAAGAACCTCAAGGCTTACAATGATTATATAGATAATGTAGATACTCGAGTTGCAAGTGGCGAATTAACCGAAGAGGAAGGTGAGAAAGAGAAGTTAGTAGCTAACCAAATCTTCGGTGTAGACAAGCAACAAAAGGTTAGAAACTATAATATAGTGGGCAGAAGGCCCGATGGTAGCGAAGACGTCGTAAAAGCTATGTCTGACTCACGCGGAAATCAGTTGGTACTTGAGGATATGCCTGATGGAACAAAGCAATGGATTCCAATAGAGGAAAGTAATCTTACTGATATACAAGAAACTACTAAATCTAAAAGCCAAGCTTTTGAAAGAGGGGTACGTGATCCTAGAAATAATGTAGCTATTGATAATGCTACTTACGTTTCATCTGGAGGCGTTCCGACATTTAGTCACAAAAATGAAAGTGAAAGGAAGAGTTACCAATTAGCTAAACGTGCTGTTGATAATTATCCAATTGTCGACGCTATGATGAAAGACCCTGAGATGCGTGAGCACATTACAAGTGCTATGGGCGGATTACAAACATACGCTGCTGGTAATGCTAACTCTAAAATCACTGCTGCTTCAATTAACTTAGCTATAGGTGATTCTATACCTCAGAAATATAGATCCGCTACACAAGCATGGCTACAGGCTTTGTTACGTGCTGATACAGGTGCTGCTTATTCAGAGACTGAGATCATGGACTATATTGCTACTAATATCCCACAAGTTGGAGATTTACCAGATACAGTTGCATTTAAAGTAGCACAAATGAAGTCTACAACTGAAACTATGGCTGCTAATGCTGGTCAAGGCGCTAAGTATCTACTTGGGAGATTAGATGGCTCAATAGAGCCGCCAGAGTCCGTTAAATTATTGCAAGCTGCGGGCTTAGGCCAGGAAATAGAGTCTGGTGATGGATCAAGCAGAAGCGCAGAGCTACAAGCAGCTTTAGACAATTATTAATAAGGAGTTACTATGGCCGAGTACAGTATAAAAGAGTTAGAGCAAAAATTTATGAACGCTCATAATGCTGGTGATACGAAAGCAGCAAAACTTCTTAAAAATATGATTGTTAGCCAAGAATCTGGAAAAACTCCTAAGCCTAAATCTTGGGAGTTAAAAGATGGGGGCTTAAGATTTGATAAGCTAAATGAAAATGAAAGCTACATTAAAGACCTCAAAAAAGTGCATAAGCATCTCAGAGGTGAAGAGTGGACTGGAAGCAATGAAGATTTAATTGAAGATTCTTTTGAGTATTGGAATAGCACATTAAACAATGAGCTTTCATTAGCCGGAACTACCAAAGATATATTTGGTATGGACGATGATACAAAAAGTGCAATGAATAATGTGTTCAATACTTACAACAATACCAATATAACTGGAGAGGGTTCTAGACCTTTACTTGAGCAAGCTAAAGACGCTGCCTCATTACTATGGGCCCCATCAACATATTTTGGTGGTAAGTTTATTGCTGGTGGCGCAATGCGCATGGGAGCTCAACAAGGTATTAAAAAATTACTATCCGGAACAGCTGCTAGATCAGGTGTTGTAGCCGGTGGAATTGTTGGTGCTCATGATGCTGGTATTCAATTAGGTGTTGAAGGACAGTTAGACGAAGACAAGGAATTTGATTGGAAACGTGCCGCTATTTCTACTGGTATGGGTGTAGGCTTAGGTGCTGCAGCTCCTGTAGCTATTAAAGGCGGAGCTAAGCTAATTAGTGGGACAGGCCAGGCTGTTACTGGCACTGCAAAAGGTATTGCACATCCAGTACAAAGTGCGCAAGCACTTAAAGGTGCTGCTATTAAAACAGCTGGCGGTGGAGAAGCTGCTAGAGAAGGTGTAGCTAGAGAGGCTAAAGAGATTCTCGATAGCGCAGTTGGCACCGGTGGTAAGGAAGAAGCTGCTGCAGGTTTAAATGATAACCTTAATAATGTTATAAGCAGAGGCAAAGCTAAGTTTACTCGAGAATACGATGAATTAGGCGAAATAAAAGTTACCCAAGCACAAATTAAAAAATTAGTTAAGGACCTTCACGCTAAACCTGGGGTCGCTAAAATTGGGAATTTAAATCAAACTATCGAAGCTATGGTTGGTAAAGAACTAACTCCAACACAGGCTTTACGTAAAATTCGTTCTACATTAGGAAAAGAATCTAATAGGGCTAGCAGAGGTGTTGGTCCTAATATTAGCTCAGACCAAGTTTTAAATAATTTCTATAAACAATCTAGAAATCTGTTTACTACTTCAGCTAAAAAAGCGGGTAAGGGCAATAAGGCTAAGCAATTAGACAAAGACTATTCAGATTTTTTACGTATTAGAGCAGATAGAACTATTATAAATGCAACAGAAGATAGCTCAGCTGCAACTAGAAAGTTAGTTAATACTATATCTAGCAAAGATCCCCATAAAGTCGATGAGTTTATTGAACAAATGAACAAATTAGGTAGATTATCTGGTGATACCAACTTTGGAAAAGCTCAGAAACAAAATCTTCAAATGGCTTTGCATGAGCATTTATTTACAGGGCAAAATGCTGCTCCACTTAAAAGATTTTTAGGCGATAAAAGTGGTATTAAAGTTTTACAGAAAGTTTATGGTGATGTTTTGGATAAGCAAGCATGGCAAGGTTACGCAGATATTCTAGAAAATGCAGCAGATCACGGTGGCTTAGGGGTTCTTATGACAAGGATTTTAGCTGGTGGCGCTGGTGCATTTACTGGTGGACCTTTTGGCGCAGTCGGTGGCTACGTGGCAATTAATGCGCTTATGAAATCTAAGGCATTCCAAAGACAAGCAATGAAAGTTTTTTCTAATAATGCTAAAAAGAAGAAGCAAGGATTAGGGGCTATAGCTAAGTTAATGGAAGCTAAAGGAATAGATGGTCCAACACGTAAAAAGATACAAGATTTACTTGTGGGCTCAGCGACTATTGGAGGCTCGGTATATGCTGCTAAAGATACTACTAACGTAGAAATAGCTAATGAAGTCTTAAAAAACTTGGACCCAAGTATCTCACAGTACTTTGAATAATAGGAGGCTATATGAGCGTTTTAAGCACAGTTGTAAAACAACTAAATAAAGCGATTACCAAAGCTACTACAGCCGGTGATACAAGGGCAGTTAATAAGCTTACAAAATTAGCGGATAAACCTGATGCTGTTGCAAATAGAATACAGCAGATTCAAGCTAAACAAGCTGAGTACAAAGATATAGGCATGGAAAGTCCTATTGATACTTTTCATGGCGGGGCTATGGATAACCCTAGTAGACAATCACAAGGACTAATATTTAGCTCATTTGATAAAAACCAAGCTAAAGCCTATGCTGAAGGATCAGCTATGGGCGGCGAAGGAAATCAGGGTAGAATTAATATTTTGCCTTTAGACGAAAAAAGTCTTATATCAGAAAATGAAGCAATAGACATAATGTCTAAAAATAATATGGCTCCTGTTAACAAAGATTGGAATCTTGAAGAGTCCCAATTATATGAGCTACTCGATCCACAATTTGAACAATTTATTGGTAATGCAAATGTCGCTAAACTAAAAAACATTATAGCTAAAGAGGGAAAAAATGGCATACGCTTTACTGATTATGATATGGTTAGTGGTGGAAAAAAGGGCGCACAAAATGTTGTATCTTGGGAAAAACCTGGAAGTGAAATCGACACTTATATTCATCGAACAAATGCCCTAGGCGACATTAACGAAGGTAACTTCAGATATCGCCCAGGATCCACTCCTGCGGCTGCTGGTAAAGGAAAAGGCATATTTACTAGTCCTACTAGTTATGCTGACCAGAACGCAGCATATGGGGCTCGTGAGCTAGGTGTTGTAACAGCAAGAGCTGACGCATCTAAATTAGGGCAAGGCCAAACCAGGTTAGCTATGGATGGTCCAGATACGCCTGAGACTTTTGTCCCTGAACCGCAAGTAAAAGAAATTTTTGAAATTAAACCTGCTACTATGCAATTAACTGAAATAGGTAATGAAACAGTTACTTCTATATCGGAAGCTACTAAAAACTTTAAGGCATCTATTTCTGATATGCGCAAAAGCAACGACATCAAAAAATTATTTGAAGGTGAAGATACGTCCGACGAAAATATAGTAGGTATGTTTATTGACGCTCTTCGTGTTATTGATGAAAATGCTGCAGGACAATCTAGAAAAGTTGCTGGCCATGAAAAAGTATACGAAAGAATATCTTTACAAGACTTGTACGATAAAGTTGGGCGTAAGATAGAAGCTCGTATGACTATAAACACTAAAGAAAGGTGGTCGCCACAGAAGCGTAGGGAAGCGGGTGCTGTTATGCTAAACTATGCTAGAGGCAATCTAGGGGACTTTATTGAAGAAGCGATAGTTAAAACTAAAATTGGGAAAGGCCTAGAAGTTAAAGATGAATTATTGTTAACCACTAGTAAAAGTTTTAAAGACTGGGCTCGTACTGGCGGAAGAACATTAATGAATGCGCTTGAAGGACCTAGAGAAGCTAGAAATCCTTCTATTAATCATCATGGCGACTGGGCAATGAATGAGGCTGGCGAGATTACAATGTTTCCCCGTGGTTCTACTAAAGCTGAGTTCTTTTCCGGAGGAACTAAAGTTCAACTATCTGAGTCTCATTTCCCTTCAGTTATTAAATCTTTGAATATTCTAGGCAAGCAGCCATTAGGCGTAGATAAGGAGTTCTGGGAATTAACAAAGACACTAGGTAAAAAGGGTATATTAAAAGAACGCCCTGGACCATTAGCTGAGCACAAAGCCGCCCTTAATTTGCAAAGGCTAACTGATACTGAACAAGATCAGCTAACAAAAGCATACGATGAGCTAAGTGACGCTATTAAAGAGGCATTCCCTGATAAGCCTCCTAACAAAAAACAGTTTGTTGAGTTAAGAGAGGCAACATTTTCTCCTCGGGCAAAAGCATTAGATGCTATTGGTAAAGAAACTAAAACTATTGGAGATCAGTACAAATCTAAGCAAAGCAATACGAGAAGAATTGATGAAGAAATAGAGAAGAGATTTGCTAATGATCCCGAGGCTAAAGTATATATGCAACATAATGTTGATACCCGTGGTCGTACGTCGCCTATAGACCCATCTAATGCTTCTTTGAACTCTGGTGGCACAATTCGTCATGGATTTACTGGCTCAAAGAAACCAATAGTATATGGTGAAGAGGGATTTAACCAAATAATTGATGATTTAGTTTTATTTGACAGTAAGGCTGGGTTAAGTAAGATACAAGGGACAGGCTTAGACAGACATAAATATTGGTTAAAGAACAAGGATACTTATCTAAAGCAAGGACAAGAAGCTTTGGATAATATAAATAATCCTGATTGGAATCCAAAATGGATGAATCGAAAAGATGCAGGTCCTTACTTAAGAGGGGTTATGGAAGTAGCTCGGATTAAGAAAGCACATGATAATGGTGTTCCTTATGAGTCTAATATGATGATTGAGGTTGATGCTCCTTCTTCAGGCTCTCAACATATTGGTGCACAATACGGTGATGAAAATATATTAAAGTTAACAAGTGTTCTTACTGATCCTGTTGATAGAACTGGTTTAACCGCTGCTGAAAAGAGATTATTAAGCGAAGGTGTTCCAGATGACGCTATTGCTAAAGACTTATATACTGATGTCGGTAGTAAATACAACAAAAATATGAAAGCTAGCTATGAGGAATTAGCTAAAACTGATCCTGAGAAAGCTCGACTATTTAAAGAGATCTCAGATGAATTCTTGGGTGGCGACAGAGGAATTGTCAAACCTATCGTTATGAAAGTTCCATACGGTGCAGGTAATGATACTCTAAAGGTAGACTTGAATATCCAATTAGATGGTCGCAAGAAATTAGCTATCATAGAGCGGGGTGTTGATCCTGATGAACTAATGGAATTCCATTGGAATGAGGGTATGGCTAAAGCTCTAAATGAAGGCCTTGCTACACAGTACGAATTTAAACAATTTAATTCAGTGCTAGGTAAAATCTTTAACTCTTCAACTAACAGAACTCCTTTCTTAGTTGAAGGACCTTCTGGAGATATGACTGACCTAACAAGATACATAATGGGAAGTGAGAGAACATTTAGATCTACTATTCTGCCTGAAGGTGTTCCAGATCTAGCCGCTAGTAAAAAGGCTGGATGGAGGGGTCAAGAAGTAACTGTATACAACCAAGTGCCTACAGCTGATCTAACAATTGACGGTATTAATAAGATCAAGGCAGATTCAAAAATGATTAGCCAAGGTATGGCTCCTAACACTACCCATATGATGGATGCTGCATTCTTGCATAAGTTAGTACAAGCTGCAGATGCCAGCGGTATCGAAGTTAGGGTTGTTCACGATGCGTTCTTTGTTCATCCAAATGATGTCAAAGCTATTAAGCAACTATCTGGTAAAGTATTCCAAGATCTTCATGCTAATTATAATTTAAGAGAAAAGATGATTGAAGGACTATCTAAAGCTACTGGAATGTCAATAGAAGATATTTTAGCTAAAGTACAATCAAAAGGTCTAACTATGGAAACTAAATTTGATATTGGAGCGCAGCCAGTTGAAAGATTTACTAATGTTATAAGAGGAGGTTAGTATGGCATATAGAGACTATAATGTAATGTCTGCTCAAGGAATTACAGATGTTGAAATGTTAAAAGCGAATGATGGACCAGAGAAATATGCTGGGACTCCAAGAGTTAATACATTCATGGTGAACAAAGTTTATCAAGATAATCTTAAAGCTGGAATGTCAAAGAACGAAGCAAACGTAAGAAGAATTGAAGCTCAAAGACTTGTAAAAGAAGTCAAAGGGTGGAGAGGTTACTAAAAAACAAAAAATAAGCTACATTTTGGATATAATGTCCAATTTGTAGCTTTATTTTTGCCTTGCAGGGAAAAGTTGATCTCCAGGATCTCCATATAGACTACTTCTCAACCCTTGGCTTATGTTTGTTTAGCCTTATTTTTAAGTGTCCTAGAACAAGAGATACAAAGCAATGGGCAAAAATAAAGGGCTATAACTAGATATTAACCTAATTATAGCCCTATATTTGCTTATGTAACTAAACCTCTCGGTATAGTTAGTTCTTTTGCTAAATCCGCAGCTGACAGTGGACCCACTAACTTCCGTGGTTCTTTACCGTCAACTACAATTACTGTTGCGGGAATCGAGTTAATGCCGTAATTTACAGCCATTTCAGTTCCTTTTGGTGATTCAATATTATATTCTTCTACTTCCCAACCTTTGAGTCTCTTTGTTACTTGCTCAAATATAGGACTATAGTTTTTGCATGGACCGCACCAATCAGCATGAAATTTCATTACTTTCATCATCTCTTCTCCGAACTATGAAATGCCGAGATTCTTAAAGACTTTATTAGACCTAAGATTGTAATCTCTAATTCTTCTTTCATTTCATCGCTATAATCAATACTTTCATACAATTGAACTGCTGTATTTAACGCATCTGCTATTTCCATAACAGGATAATTATTGTTTGTCATTATTTTTCTCCTTTGAACCTATAATTGCAGGTTTTTCATTTTTATCTTCTTGTGGTTGTTTAGCTTTAAGTAAAAACTGGATAAGATTCCTATGAACAGTATCGTCCATTGGAATCTCATCTATTTCTACTATAGCAGTATTTAAAAATGGTGAATCGATATCCACCAATTGAATTGTCACTTTAGCTACCATAGCCATTATTTATCTCCTATTATTTGTGTTATTGTGTTTTCAGTATACCACCTGAATCCATTCTTAGTTGCCCATTCCCCATGAGTTAACTTCGTGCCATCTTTACGGACTCTCGCATGAGGCATTGGAGTTTTGTGATTATAAAATAAGAATAATAGCTCTTTCTCCTTTGGTAAAGACTCTCTAACCCACACATACTTTCTAGCCTCAGCATTATCCATAAACCTTCCCTTAGCTTCGATAATTAAATTACCTTTACTAAAGTCTGGGGTGTAAGTATGGTCAATTGTATATGGAATCTTTTCAGGATGGTATTCCCAGTCCTTTAATATTCCACCCTCTAATTCACCTTCCCACTTAGAATCAGCACTTCTTACGGAGGCCCTCCATTTATTGTTTGGTTTATAGCCCATTATTTCATTCTCCTATTTCTATATACCATGCAGTTCTCCTATCTTATTCATATACTCTTCTTTGGTAAGCCTAACTTCTGCGTCTTTGCTATGAGAAAGAGGAACTTTAATAGAGGATTTAGCTTTTAACTTTGCGATCTCTTCTTTTAACTCATCTATTTCTCTCTTTAACTTTCTATTTATTTGTAACGCAGCCTGATAGGCGTTTTGGTTATCATTTGGATTACTCATTGTTTTCTCCTATTAAATCTACTAACTCACATACACCTGCAGTACAAGCAAGTTCTTTATTGCTAGTAGTAGTATCTTCTAATTCATATTTACTAATCAAATCCCAGTCAACTGACTTAGGCATCTTCTTAGCAAGTTCATTATATTGTTCTTTAGTGCAATCTTCGTATGGAGCTTGTTGATATGAATGGTCTGAATGCGGAAGGAAACTTACACCTGATACTTCATCAAAATGTTTGTATACCCATGCGCCCACTCCCATCCACTCATGCTCTTTAACTGAAATAGTAACACTAGGCTTATGTTCGCAATAATGCCTTTGGTACATTAACCATAAATCAAGTTGCTCAATAGCATCTCTATCATTCCTTAGAATTGCATTATTAGGCGCTTTCATAGGAAACGTAAAGACCTTAACGCTATCAGGTTTCATTACATCTGCTTCACATGGTATACCCTGATCTTCCATAAGTTTTGCTATTGGATCTTTAGCATCCGCTCTTACTCTGCGGAAGTAGTAGTCATTGTGTCTAGTGTGAATACCCGACGCTGAGTCTACTAGTTGGCTAACTGTACCACTAGGTTTAATAGCAGTAGTTGCAGTAGCCTGACTGATTCCAAGTTTCCCTGACCAGTTCTTATTTGTATCAACAGTTTTCTTTCTAAGCTCTCTAAGGAACTTAGGTAAATCGCCTCTATCTGTGGAACCACTCATAAATGAATTATCCATAATACCTGTTAGTGAAACACCTAGCAAAGCTTCTTCTTGGGTATTAGAAACCCACTTTGGCCTTAATCTCTTAATGTTTGTAAGAGAAGCTTGAAACGTACCAAGTATTGTTGCTAGCTTGACTTTATTTAATATATCCTTAGAGTCGTCAGTAGCCCTGACAACAACTTCAGTTAAGTTACAAAATTGTCCATCTCTAAGAATAATTTCACTACAAGGATTACAGCCAAAGTCGTGTTCAGTATCTCTCCTTCCAGTAGTTATTACTTGTTTAATTGCGGCTTCTCTGTTAAAGATACCACGTTCACCTGACTTAGATTCATATAGCGATAACCATTCTTTCATAAAGATTCCCATATCAGGTTTCTCTGTATAGCATACACTATTGTTGCTAAGGGCCATTTCAGGTGTATCTATCCACCACTGCCCTGTCTTAGCACTACGCATACGCTCATCGGTTAAGTTACTTAAAGAAATCAATGCACTACGCCTAACACCACCTACAACAACAACTTCCGCTATTTTGCACATAATACGATGACATTCATAACTTGTTAACTTCCTGCCTGTTGCTTCTTTAAAGAGTACCGTACAAAAGTTAAATAAATCTAATAAAGGCTCTGGACCGCTGGCTCTTCCACCAAAAGTAGATAATCTTGCGCCTTTAGGCCTAACTTTAGAGAAATCCCACTTAGGCATCTCTCCATTATATAAATACGTAATTAACTTTCTAAATGCAGATTGCCATCCTTCTTTAGAATCTTGGACAACAATAGTATCATCCACATCAATTAGTTCTTCTGGTACTTCTGGCAGTTTATTTATATGCTGACGTTCAACACTAAAACCAACTCCAGTACCATGTATTAGAATATAAAGGCACTCATCGAATGCTTTCGGGTGATCTACGCTAAGATAAGCGCAGTTATATCCAGCTATATGATTTCTAGCTAAAGCTGGACCGGCAGTCATTAGTGCCCTCATACTAGGCATAATATCTAAATTAAGAACTGCATGTTCTAATTTTTTCCTAGTAGTTGCATCTAATTCGTATTCTGTATTTTCTTTAAGATGCTCCCCCATGAAGTTAAAGTATCTAGCCACGGTTTCTTCCCATGTCTCTCTTCTGTTCTTTTCTGGTAGCCATCTGGCATACCTACTTAATGCTATAAAATTTTGGTAGTCATTAGGTAACTTATTCATTATTATTTCTCCTTGTTTATTTGTGAAAAAAGCAATCTAACCTATATTGCTACAAGTTAAATTGCTTAATTTATTTAATGGCCCTTCGGATGGTCATTTATTTCCTTAAGAGGTATTGCTTCAGAAATCACAAATCCTTTCTCAAGATATTCAGAGAATTTTACGCATAAAACTTCTCCGTCTACCCTCTCGCAATAAATGCCATCATTATCACTATCATCCACTTTTCCATTAGTGTATGTCATACCAAGTTTCTCCTATTTTAGATGTACCATCCATTCTACAATTAAAACCTAACTGCTCTCCCGCCATAGTCGCAGCCTTCTCTAACACAGTGGCTAGTTTGGGCGCATCTTCAACAGAGCATTCAAAGTTTTGTTCATCATGCATAATAGCTAGTAATTTACAATTAATACTATTCTTTTCTATTAACTTCGCAGATATATTTGCCCACTCTTTTGCAAGAATAGCCTCATTGCCTTGTAGCAAATAGTTAAGTAATTTATGCGGAGAGTCAACTTGGATCTTTCTACCATCTTGAGCAGTAATAGTCTTACCACCAGATTTTTCAAAATCTAGTCTTAGCTTAGACTGTAACTTACTCAATGCAGGAAAGCTCTTTAAGAATTTTGCCTTAAGCTCTTTTCCGTCTTTAGCTTTACCTCCAACAATAGATCCAATCTTAGTATCACCCGCACCAAACAAGAATGCATAAATAAAAGTCTTAGCTTGCGCTCTAGTTCTTAACCCAGCAGCTTTTTGGTTAACAGTATGTACGTCAGTACCATCAGCCTCCTTACCAGTTATAACTGTTTCTGAGTATTTATTATCACCCATAGCAGCAGCTAATAATCTTAACTGTGCAGATGCTAAATCGCACCCAACTAAAACTCGATCGCGGGGAGCTACGAAGATTTCTCGCATCTCTTTCCCAAATGTCGCTTTAGCTCCTGGCACATTTACTAAGTTCTTATGACTCATTCTTCCAGTCGCAGTTCCTAAAGTAAATGGCACACACTCAATTCGGCCATCTTTTCGTCTTGAGCCTAACCAACCTTTCGTCTCTTCCTTCTGATTTTGAAGAGTATTAAGGCGATGTTGATATGTAGCATGAAGAGCGATATCTTTTCCAAGAGTCCCTTTAATAGACCCATAAGAATCCTCCGTTAATTTAGCTGAAGTTCTAATCATTCTCCCTTCAATGGTTCGTTTTGTGTTCCACTCAGTAGGTTTCCAACCATTCTTGAATAGCAACTTTTTCACTTCGCTATGTTGTGTTAACTTAGCATCATGAAATTCTACTCTGCAATATGCTCCATAAACCTTTACTCCTTCACCAAGCCACTTAGTTTGTGCTGAATGCAGCTCACCTGCTTTAGTATATCTTGGCAGTATAGGCTTCTTTAAGCGTTGACCTTCTTTTAACTCAGCGTCATATTTAATACCAGTAGTCCCTAAGATCTCATTGCATTCCTGGTTACTGACCCATACATCTGGACATTTGACAATCTTTGGCATAAGTGGCTCAATCTTTTGTCGAAGAGTTTCTATCTCACGCTTTAGAAAATCAATATGTCTTAATGCGAGTCTTTCATTTATAAGCCAGCCATTCTTCACTTGTTGCGCACTAATCTTAGCAATTGCAAACTCACGTTGAATAACTGACTTAGGAATACCTGACATCTTAAATTCTTTCATCAGTTGTATATAGACACGAACATTTATTTGTACATCAATTTCACATCTATTCAGCATAGCATCTTCATACACTGTCCATTGTTCTTGGGTAGGTTTAGGAACTCCTAAAGCTTCTCCCCATTGAGCTAGATTGTGTCTACCTTTTACACGTCCTAACTGACGATTAAAGTTTAGTAATTGACTCATTAGGAATGTATCTACGATTGTGGCACTAGTTTTAAAGTCATATAACTTTTCTAATACCACCATATCGTATGCAATAAAGTTATGGCCTATAATCTGTTTAGCAGTAGATAATAACTTTAATCCTTCGTCAATACTTCTATAATCGTCATTATAGTCTGTGAATGTTTCTTTTTCTTTGGTTTCAATGTTGAAGACACTGATACACCAAAGTTTAGTGACATCATTTTGGAAGCCATCGGCCTCAATGTCCACCACTAATTTCTCATTCATATGTATCTCCTTATATTTATAATTGTGAAAACTCTACCGGCACATTAGTTAATCTACCTGTATCGCTATCAAACCTTGCATGACCAGCTGGACCTGTAAATCCTGTAAAGCGATTCTTAAGTACACTGATCTTGACTCGTTGTCTCTCAAACTCATCTTCTTCATATTTATTTCTGCTAAATCCAATAATTTGAAAAGCAATTTGCTTAAGTGAACCTGATCCTTTCAGCGCATCTTCAGTTATATTGGCACCTTCTTCAAAAGTTTTAGCTCCTCCACCAGTCTTTCTTAAGTGGGAAACTACACCAATCCAAACATCAAATTTCTTACAACACTTTAATAAATCAGACATCAATTTATCCATAGATTCATTGACACTTCCATCAACTTCGCTTACAGCTAAGGTTATATGGTCTAAATATATAAACTTACAACCACTAGCAGCCATAAACTCAATTTTTTCCATTAATGAGTTGTCGCTAACCGAACCTTGATGGTCAAGCATAGTTAATCTGCCATCGCCGGCTACAGCTTCCCAAGCATCTCTTCCTTCATTTCCTTCACGATCGAATTCAACATCAGGTAAAGTTATTCTCTTATTTAAGTGCAATCCAATAAGCCCATCTAGCGTTTCTCTAATAGACTCTTCTAAAGACACTATACCTACTTGGATATCAGTTGTCTGAAGAATATGATAGATATCTTCTCTAACAAATGAAGATTTACCACTTCCTGTACCAGCTGTAAATATTGTTAATTCACCAGTTCTTCTACCGTAAGTCATTTTATTAACTTCACCAAAACAATCTGGATATAAAACAGAATCTTCTCTCCTGTCCTCGTGAAATAAACTCCATGTATCGGCGGAGTTTACAATTCCAGCTGGGGAATAGTCTTCAGCATTCCAAATAGCTTTCTCTAGCTCATACAGTTTGTCAGCTTTCAAATAGTCGTTAGCGTCTTTACCGTGTCTGCCGAGCAGCGCGATTTTAGCTTTACCTGTACGAACAATCTTAGCACAAGCCTTAGCCCCATCGTACCCTTGCTCATCTGCATCAAACATAAATACAACTTCATTAAAACTATTTAGATATTCTAAGTTAGCTTGAATTTGTTTCCTTGCATTTCCAGCTCCATTAATAACAGATACTACTGGCCATTCTTGTTGCTTACTTTGATACAACTGTTGAACAGACATAGCATCCAAAGCCCCCTCGGTTACTACAATCTTCTTAGCGCTTCCTGGTGGAAACTTGGATTGACCGAATAACTCATCACTATTTTTAACTGAACCAATAGCTGTAAACTTCTTATTTGCTACTTCTCTTTTTTCAAAACCAACAACTCTGCCTTTATTAGTAATTGGATAATAATGAAATTGGATAGTTTTACCATCTGTTTCATTGTAACCAACTTTAACACCATAAAGTTCAGCTATTGCTTTCTTAATTCTTCTTTCTTTAAAGCCTCTTACTGGGAAGCTATTTACTTCTTGTACTGTCTCTCTTGTATTCATAAATTCACTTCCTTCGTAATGTTTACTCTTCCTAAAATTACTAGCAGGAGGAGCGTCATTTTTAATAAAACCTGAGTCTTCACAGCCAAAACAATAATAGGTATATTTACCTTCACCATTATCATAGACTGCTCGATTGTCTTGTGAACCACAAGCTGAACAAGCTTCATGTCTTACGAATACACCTTCTTGTTGTTTCATATATGTCTCCTTTTATATATATATATAGTTCATTTTGGTTATCTCATCAGATATATCTTCAACCGTGATATATGACACCAGAATTAACTGGTGTTTCGAGTAGCTCTCTCCTCCAAGAAAGCTACTGAGGGGTTCTTACTTAAAACTCATCATCTGCATCAATGTCAAGATCTAATTCTGAATCATCTTTGAATGGTGAGGCTTCAACAAACTCTGCACCTTTTTCAATTGTTCCAAACTCTGATCCAGGAGGGATATCCGCTTCATAAGGTATTAATTCACTAACTAATACATTCTTAAGTGACATAGAAGTTCCCGTAGTCCCATTGTACTTCCAATCGTATGTATCATAAGAAATAGTTCCTTTAGAACCATTACCAACTGTTACACCGGTTAAAGGTACAATCATTCCGCCTGCATCTTTAGTAAATACTCCTGGAGCTTTAAGCTCTTTTCCACCAGCAGTAACTGCATTAGCCTTGAAAGTCAGCTTATACTGACCAGTTTCTTTGCCATCTGCATCCTCAACGGGACGCAAAGAACGAATTAAGCCTTTCTTCTTAAATCCTTCAGCAGTTTTCTTATCGACATTAGCTGTTGCTGACCACTGTTTCTTCTCAAAGTTTAATTGAGGGTTCTTAGGGTCTAGAAAGCACCAGCTTAGTTCAACATTTTCTAATAAATTTGCCATTTATATTTCTCCTTTTCTTAATATTCGTGGTAAACTCCACATTTCATTTTCTACTCTGCGCATCCAAAGTAATCTTCCCATTTCAACCATCACACACTTGTGAAATTCTCCATAGGCTTTCTTGTAAGCTTCAGCAATTGCAACCCAAGCGTCATCGATATCAGGATTAGCTGCTAATAATTTCTCAGCCGACACCTTTCCTATTTTAGGAACACCTTGGATATTATCCACGTGGTCCCCAGTCAGCATTTGAAATTGCATACTTCTCATTCCATCGTACTCTGTTACATAACTTGCTTCTTCTTTTCTAAAGTTGTATTTATTGCCAGGAACCATCCAAAGGTCTTTATCCACAGTACATATTACTGTACCATCAGGATCTTTGCTTTGAGTGATTGCTAATGTATCATCAGCTTCCTCATTTATTGCAATAATAACATCATAATTATCAATTAAATAATTTCTTACTTTATGATAATAGTATGGTTTCTCAGAAGATCTGTTACCTTTATAAGGTTTGGTTACACCAATATCCTTTCTAAAGTTAGTAGGTCCTGATAGGTGGATCTCGAAATCTCCACATTTTGCGTCTCGTACTATCTTCGCAATAAAGTTATCAATAAACTCTTGGCAAGAAATCCACTTAGTTAAGCGGATATCTCCAGCCTCAATCGTTAACTCCTCACCGCCATGTTCGCCCATTGAGAAGTCCATTAAGTCGTTAGCTGAGTCTTGAGCAAATCTCTTACTCTCTCTTGAATCTAGCACTTTACCTTCACTATTTATTACATCGAAATAATTAGTCTGAGCCCAATTTGCTGCCCAATATACTAATACGTCTCCGTCAATTAGTGCTTTCATTTCTTTCTTCATATTTTTCTCCAAAGTATTGAGAAATAATCCCATCAACTTCTTTTGGCGCAGCCTTAAACCACTCATTCTTGCGGTGGTACTTTGCTTCTAGAATTTGATGAATTTGTCCCTCAGTTTCATGTCTATCTTCTGTATGAAATTTACTATATATCTTATAAGACCTATACGGGTCACCAGTTTGGTATTTGCTTAATCTATCTTCAGCATTAATACTCATACCTACCTTAACCCAATATTTAAAAGACTTATTAGTCATAATGTAAATTTCTCCTGAAACATCTTTATTATCTAATTCAACATGTGACCATGCGTCATCTAATGATTTAAATATTCCTGGTTTATGAATCTTACTTGAAATGGGAACATACTTTCCATTCAAGAACATTCGCTTCTTATTGTATTTTTCTTTAAAACATGTTCTACAGAACTTATGCTTGCCCTTAGTTGACCAATTAGTTCCTTCAACAAGGTCTACTTTACAACTTGTGCATGTATTCATATATCTCCTATTTTTAATATATACTATACAACCGCGTAACTAGCCATCTGGCTCATCATCATCGGGTAAAAGATCTTCATCAACAAAGAATCCTTGATCGTTATAGAACTCTTCATCTTCTGAATCATCTGATCTATTGATTAGAAATATTAACTTATCAATAGCTTCTGGGTCGCCTGTACTGAGTCCATAAATCTCGCATAACTCCTCAAATTCGCTTGCCATTATCTTACTCCTTATTAATTATATGTGCGGAAGCCTAACCTCTTACGAGATTATATATTTAGCTTCCGTCACATCTTGTATATCTAGATCACCATAACTCACGGGATTATTTTCTAACCCAAATGCTTCGAGTGCATCACCTAATTGGTCCTTCTCAAAGATTTCAATAAACGTCTCTTTAAATGTTTCTAATAACAAAGACGTTTCTTCCGCATTAACAGAGAATTGATCGTGAATCATCATAAATGACTCAATGCCTTTCTCAGCTAAATTAGCTATAGTTAATGTTAACAATGCTGCATCTTGCGAATGCACAAAGTTAGCACTTATTCCCTTGGTATGATCGCTCATCATTGGTTTATCTATAAACAGCTGAAATGATAACTGCACTCGCTTTCCAGCAAACATGCATTTAACGTGGCCTGTCTCAACTCTTGAATAGTCTTGAAATGCAGTAAATCCTGAGGCAGTTTTCCAAGTTACTAAAGCTTTACCACCATTATTTCTTAATGCCGATTCGACTCCTAACTTTAATGCTTCTTTAGCTTGGGTTTGTCTCGGAAATGCTGATTCCACACCATCATAAATCGCGGTACCTACATAAGTAGCGTCATCAAAAGTCATCTCTGATAATATATCAACACCATGGTCTCTGCGATCATCATAAGTTTGTTCTTGAATACACTCTCTTCCTGCATCATAATAATATGACATAGTTGGTCTCTTACATAATTTCCGCCATGATTTATTACCTAAATCTTCATAACCTTTGTAAGCAAATCCATTATCTAGCACTGAAGTAGCAATTACCATATAAGCATCCCCAATTTCTTGAGTGGGATGATTGATAACATTAGTCTCTTGTGCTCCAATTATGTCTCTGGTCACTGCCGATAATACTTGAAGTCCTGAGTTAGTTGCATCTAAACCTATAGGCAAATAACAAACATAATTATCTATTTGTTCATGGTATTTCTTCCATTCTAATACAGCTGCCATTAATTGAAACTTAGACTTCTTTTCGCCTTCAAATTGTTTCAACCATTCTGAATTTACTAAATCTTCAGCAGCCTCTAGAATTTCTTCCATATGAACCCATACAAATAATACTCTATCATCCATAGCTAATTTATCTTCACCCATACAATTTGCAGTATGGACGGCTAAATTATATAAAACATTTTCACTTACAGGTACTCCATTTTTAAACATTAACAAACTTTTAGCTAAATCAGAACCTGTTGGTTCGAAGTAATTAACAATAGGATACATACGTCCCCTACTGTCTAATTGAAAATCATAGTGAAAAGTTTTACCACACATTCTTTGTGCCATGAAATTCACTTTGTCAAATTCATATCTCTTTGACGAAGCTCTAACAAAATCCAGGGGCTCGCTTGTTTTCTCTTTGAACCAACCTGAGGCTTTTCTTTTACTATACTTTTTACTTCTTCCATCTATTTGTACAGTTGTTAAACCTTTCTTCATTAACTGCTGACTTACATTTGCTAAATACCATTTCTTTGCTTGTTCACCCACAAATTCTGAAATCCTTCTAAATTTCATTAATGAGTATAAAGCATTAGATACTTTTTCAGACTCAATTATCTCAGGAATAAATGCGTGATTATCTTCATCCATTACCTTTAATATCGATAATAGCTCTTCATTCACTTTGAATTTAGTGCTACCATAAGCATTTAAAGCTGCGTAAACATTAGGCATCTTAGTATGTGTATACTGAGAAGCCAAAGATTTAGGCATCTTTTTAACAATTGTTCGTCCATCTTTTCTTGGATGTGTCCAATAAGTGTACTCTTCCTTAGGAAGCTCTAATTCTGAAACTGTTAATTGCTCTTTAAAGTAATAAAATAATAAATTATCTTCATTTATAAAATCTAATTTATTTAATTTCATAACCCCTTGTCTTTCAGTTACTTTATTTATGTAACCTAAGGATTTTAAAGAGCCAAAAGCTTCTACTCCAGCTGATATTAAAGCGTATTTAACTTTCCTATTAGTGCCTGCTTTCAAATTAAACGTTGTTATCTTGTTCATTGCGATAGCAAGTCCTTCAGCTGCAGAAGTCAATCCAGTTCCTTTAGAGATTGTCTTTATTGTGTGATCCAGGATTAATTCTGCTAACCCTCGGACATTATCTGTTCCTAATAATACTTTCCTAAAAGCAGATTTAGGTCCTCTGGGTATAGCGGCGGTCATATGATTTAACTGACCAGTGATTTGTAGAAGTAACGTTTCTCTACTATTCTCCATCTATTCCTCCTTATTAGACATAAAGTCAACTACATTCTGGCGAGTAATACTAAAATCTTTAATATTATCATCAGAAGGTGAGTCGAACATAGTATCTCTTAATAGCTCCTCAAATATACCTTGTAATCCTCTTGCACCGCTATTATTTAAAATAGCATTTCGAGCAATTTGGACCAAGGCGCCTCTTGTAACTTTAAGTTTAACACCATCTTCAGCTAATAGAATCTTATATTGATCTACAATATTGTTTTCTATTCCTGACATTATGTCAACTAAATTATCTTCAGTTAGCGGTTTTAAAGCAATTCTAACAGGCAATCTACCTAAAAGTTCAGGAATAATTCCGAATTTTTCAAAATCATCAAACCTAATCTTTTTGTATATTTCGCCTTTAGTTAATTTTTCTGTTTCTCCACCTAAAAATCCTACTGAACCTTCAACTTCACGTGCTAATACAATGCTTTCAATAGCTGTAAATGCTCCTGCAACTATAAATAAAACATCTGTTGTATCAAACATGATGCTATGTTTTCTTATACCTTCGCCTATATCTACTTTAAATTGGCCACCTTCAATTAGTTTAAGCAGCGCTTGTTGCGCTCCTTCACCACTTGGATCCCTAGAATTTGAACTATTTTTAGTACAAATCTTGTCAATTTCGTCTATTAGAACAATGCCTTGCTGCGCGGATTCTAAATCTCTATCCGCAGCATTATATAAACTCTCTAATATATCTTCAGCATCTCCCCCAACATAACCAGCTTACATAATAAAATATGCGTCCGCTGTAATAAAAGGTACACCAAGCTTCTTAGCAATTAGCTCAGTTATAAATGTTTTACCAACACCTGTGGCTCCAGATAATAAAATATTATTCTTTTTCATCTGTACACCTAAACTATCTTGAAGCCTAAGTCTCTTAAAGTGATTATAAACAGCAATTGATAATACTCTTTTTGCTTCATTTTGACCAACTGCATTTTTATCTAAATAATCTTTAAGCTCTTTAGGTTTGATAGCTTCTACAATTTTTCTTTCTTTTTTCTTTTCTCTGAGTTTGGCCATGATTAGCCCTGGATTTTCTTGTTTAGCTTGATTCATTTGCTCAGCATATTCCTCTTCTAAGCCACCCACAAACTCAATTTCTTTATCAATATCCTCATATACCATTACCCCAAGACGAGTATAATCCATATATAGGTCTGGTGCTCTTGGGGCAATTTCGGTTTGTAGACAAAGCTCACAAACTTTCTTATCATCTAATTTATACACTCTAAATATATCTTCATCGTGGTTTGAGCCACCGCATATAACACAGACGTGTACTTCATCATCATAACTCATTTGTTACTCCTATTTATTCCAGTCCTTTTTCCATAAATTTCTTGATTTCTGGTAGTTTTTTACTTCTTTTCCAATATTTTCTCTACCATTAATTGAACCATCCAATAAGTCCCATTCCATATCAATCTTACTTTTTTGCTTTTTAGCAAGTTGAACCATTTGTTTTATAAAATTCATAATTACTCCTTATGCCAATGTTCTTGTTGAACTTCTCTATCTGATTGTTCAGCTAAAGATTTACCAAAAGCGCTACGAGGCCTATCATCATCTTCTAAATAATGATCTTCTTCTATTTCGTCGCACTCTTCGAAATGTTTCTTTTTCTTTGGTTTCAATGTTGAAGACACTGATACACCAAAGTTAAAAGGTGACATAGGTGCCAATGGCACGGGTCTTTCTATTTCTTTACTCATACATTTCTCCTTATATTAAATTCTTAAGGTATCTCATCAGTTATAGCTTCACCTCTGCTATAAGACGCCCGAAGGCGTTTCGTATTTACAACTTGCCTGCATCTAAAATTATTAAACCAAGGATAAATCCTAGTACTAATAATTGACCAAACAATACCCATTCTAATCCAGTCATATTATCCCCCTATTACTCGAAATAACTCACTATCTAAATCTTCAACAACTAAAGATAGAATAACGCATGTACCATTAATTCCTTGTGTCTTTATCACTTCATCAATTGTATCCAATTGTGCATCAAATACTGTGCTATATCTAATATTATCAATATCCACATCGATTAAAGCGTCTTTAATTGCATCAGTAACTTCATCTGTAAACTCATGGCAATAGTGGACATAGGCAATTGTGTTTGCCATAGTTACCGCTATTTCATCTTCTACAATATCAGCTTTACTAGTTGTAATTAGCATAGAAGCTGATATTATCATTACCCATCTTAATATTCTCATTTTTAATCCTTATATTTATAATTACCATCTAACCCATTTTGGAATTACAAGGGTTTTGTCATGTATACACCTTTCTAAATGATCTAATGTATTAGATTCATCATCATTCAGCCCCTCAAAAATAGCTGCTTCAGCTTTTTCTGGGAGGCCTTCTCCTGTAAAACGTTTTCTAAAATATATTAAATTGCCAAGTAATCCTTCCGCTTCTTTTATAAAATCGGTTATTACTTGTCGATCGTATATCCTAGTTTTATAGTCCCACAATTCGTATCCATCATCATCATACATATTGTTACTCCTTTAACAAGAAATCAATCTTGTCATAAGGAAAGTAGTTATCGTAAGTAAGCTCTTTCCCATCCCATTTATAATCTATTTTAGCTAAATTCGGAAGTCTGTAAGTAATCATATCTTCGATAGCAGTTAAATGCTCTTCATATATATGACAGTCTCCAAAATTCATTGTGACTCTTCCTGGGGTTAAACCTGTTCTTCTACCAATTTCAGCTAAATATAACGTGGCTAAAATTAAATCACTTGGTAACCCAATAGCTACATCCAAACTTCTTTGTGTCCAAACTAGATCTAATTGGTTTCCTCTTACAAAGAATTGATAAGAATAATGACAACAAGGTAAACTTAATTCATCTAATCTTTTATGATTCCATACATTAATTAAATGTCTTCTGCTGCCTGGATCTTTCTTAATACCTTCAATTAAAGTTTCCCATTGCTCTCGCGGCGGGTAATCCAATTCAAGTTTGCCATCCTCATCAGCCCATAGGTCCCAATATGGACAACCTAAGGCTTGAAATTCTTCTGCAGTAGTTGCATCTTGTAAGAAACCTAAGAATTCACCTACTACTCCTTTAGTAAAAATCTTCCTAAAACTTAATAAAGGAAGTCCCTTTTCAGCTATGTCAAACTTGATACTAGTACCAAAGACACTGAGAGTTTTGCCATTTCTGGTTTCTCTCCCAATGCCTTCATTTAATATTTCTTTGACGAGCTTCATATACACTACGTCAATATAATTCATAACTATTTAAATTGATTTATATATTTGAGTGCTTTAGCTGCTGAACGACTACTGATACCGTGATATTTCATTAACATTTTACGTGCATCATTATGTGGTCCAAAATTATGGCTATTTGTTACTTTAGTTTTTGCTTTCATTATTTACTCCAATTATTCGACTCGTGATCGAGCTCTATTAAAAATGCTAGATTTGTACTAGCATGTGCTAAATGAGAAAATCCACTTTCTGGATCGATTAACTCACCTTTACGATATGCCTCAAGGTGTCTATATAAAGCACCGACATATCTTTCAGGATTATCTACAGATTTCCAATTATCAGCACCATATTTATTAGCACCAAATGTTAAGACTTCCGCAATACCCTGAATTACTTTAGGCGGGACTAATTCATATCGAATTTTGCCACCGTCGAATTTCTTAAATTCCATTTATGTCTCCTTAATTTATATCTATACATCCGCATAACTATTCTTTAATAAAATCTCCTACTTCATTTAGCTCACCCTTTCGATCTTTAATCTCAGAATAAGCTTGATGCAAGCATTCCTCAAGTGGAAAACCTTGAAGTTCCGCTTGCATTATTAAAGTTACCATTATATCGCCAATAGCATCTCTTATTTCATAAATATCATTGCGATTAATAGCTTCTAAAAGTTCATGGCATTCCTCCAAAGTTTTTATACCTTGGGTTATAGGTCTGCCATTTACTGTTATTTTCCGATCGTGGCCCCATTGGGCTACTCTTGCTACTAATTCTTCTAATATCATACTTTTTCCTTATATTTTTAATTGTACATATAATACGACCTAATTAAGTGCAATAGCTGCAGCCGGAATTATACCAATTATAGCTATATTGCTGACCTAAACTATAAATTAATCCGTTATCTATAACAGTATCGCACATATCAATTGCTTCTTCGTAAGTTTCACAATTACCTTTCTCTTTTAAGCCATATAAAGAGTCAATTTCCCAATGACCAAATTCATCTCCCATTTTCGCGGTTAAAACTAATGTTATTTCATCAAAACAATCAATCATTTTAACAAATAAAGTTTGGCTAAACCCAGTAATTGATTGCCCATCAAATATAACACTTTTCGGTCCACACATAATATCTACTATGACCTCACCATGGTCTAACCTCACCTCTGTAGTTACCATTTCTATTTCTTTTTCTATATTCATAGTATCTTTCCATATTTCTTTTCTTTCCGACATTGTTTTTCTCATTTCTTTCTCCTTAAATTAGAAGGGGGAATCGAACCCCCTGCACCAAAGGATTCCCCTTGGGCCACCAGGTAGGGAATCGAACCCTATACACCGGATATTCACCCGGCTTCCGTTAAAGTTTTATATCTATACGTCCGCATAATTTTTATGCAATTTGCCAGTTTTCTTAGCTTCTTTTTTCCTGTCTTTTTCCACCCGACTTTTAAATAGCGGTGTCCGAACAGCTTTTGCAAAAGGATTACTCCTTTTATTTCTAGTTTTTCTTTTTCTTTTCATAGTTTTCTCTCAATAAATGTAACAATTTGGTGAGTAGTATTTTCGTTTCAGGTAGCCATTGACTATATATGCTAATCTGTCATATAAGCCAAGCTTGTTTCACAAGTGTCCCCCTCTAGTGGGTTATCTGCCTACTCAACAGTTCTCTTCACTTCTCACAAGGTTTCTATCCATCATACTATTTTGTTGTCGCTGCTAGTACAGTGATTAGCTGGTTACTCGGATAGCAATACCGTTGCCGTTTGACCTATCTCATCAGTTAGGACTTCAGGTCTGTCCTAAGACACCCAAATTAATGAGTGTTTCGTTTTCTTGGAAAACTATCTTTTAATTTAAAAACCTGGCTTGTAGAATCATCTACAAATTCAAAATTAATAACTTCACCTTTTTTCATATTTCGTAAATTTATTAAATCTTTTTTACCTATAGACGAATCAAAATAAATATCTATTTCATCAAAAGATAGATAAATTTTTTGATTAGCATTAGGACCATTGTTACTAATAACTTTATATTGTTTATTATAATTTTTCATATAAATTCCTTATTATTTTATTTGTGACCATTTGTTTTTATTCACTTCAATTTCATCGATCAAATCTAAAATTTTTATCATAGTTTTGTCGCCTTGTGAAGGTATTGAATACAAACGATGCACTAATCTAATTAAAGGAACGTACATTTTATGAACATTTCCCTCAATTTTTAAAGAACGTTTTTGAAGATTATCTATTTTAGTTTCTGCTTCAAGTGCTCTATTAGTCAACTTTTCAATCCTAGCTTGGATTCTTTGTTCCCTAGTCCCCTCTTTAAATTTCATACATATCTCCTATTAAATTAAATGAATTGCAACCATTTTTACGGTCACAAATATTATCATTCCTACAATTATATGAGCAATTGTCATAATGATACTTTCTGTATCTAATTTTATTTTTGATCGTTTTCTATTTTGTATAACAGATTCAGGTGGTTCATGCAAACCTACTGTCCATTCTTTACCTTCATGCATAAATTTTTGTTCCGATATTTTATCATTTTGCATTATATAACTCCTTGCTTTATATTAAATTCTTGAGCTATCTCATCAGTCAGGACTTCAGCTCTATCCTGAGACTCCCCATTTCTGAGGAGTTTCGTTTTATTCTTCGCCTATATAAGTAACATTTGCATTACTTTTATTTATTTTTATCTCAACAAGCGTATCAAGATTTCTTACGACAATTTTAAAACTTTTGGTCATTTTAACAAATATTAGACCAAATTCTTCAATAAAATCTTTAGCATGCTCAATATAGTCAGCAAAATCTTCATATTCTTTTTCATCTTGCCATCTATCATATAAATAAAATAATCGACCATCGTCCATAATATTATTTATAAATCCAACAGTTCCTTGGTACATATCTTCAGTTAATTCTTTCATTTATATCTCCATTAATTACTTGCTTTAAAATTAAGTACATTATTCTTTTTATAAACTTTTGACCCTTGAAGTTGGGAATCATCTGAGTTTAATGTTTTCTCAAATATTACCCCATTTCCAGGTGTTTGCCAAGTTCCTATATGACCATAATCGTTGTAGTAAAGATGCAATAATGCCCCATTCTCTTCTAAAGTCCTATAACCTATAGTTTCATAATTATTCATTTTATATAAATAATCTTCAAACTCTTTATTTTTAACTATTGTTGTAAATGTAAAACTCATATATTACTCCTTGATTTTCTCTTACTTATACATCCGCATAACTTTTAATTGGTGGGGCTGGAAGAGATTCATCTTCGAAGATTTGCCCGAGTCTAGCTCTCCTCTCTTCCTTGCTCGGATACTTGATGGCTTCGTGTGGTTGGTCACATATCTCAATGTACCCCAAACTAATTCACACTTTAAGCATTTGCCTCTTTTGCCCTTTGCATTTCTTCAATAATACCCCTCGAAATCCTTCCCTAATATTTTCATATTAAGTGGAATTGGTATATCTCCATGCTTGTATCCTCTAACGCACGCCCCATAAACTTTTTGTCGTATCTCATCAGTTGCACCTTCACGACCGGTACAAGACGCCCGAAGGCGTTTCGTTTTTTATTCTTCTCGATTTAATTCATGCAAATCGATATCATCTAATTCCTGAATTAAAATTGTATCATC
>MPLU02054123.1_pt1 | contig 34355 bp, 21 predicted proteins | sample 1617381 | NCBI WGS metagenome assembly MPLU02 (sample SAMN05944801, study PRJNA350692) | marine metagenome | biome: marine; feature: ODZ; material: water; isolation source: 90 m water sample filtered on 0.2 um supor filter | place: Pacific Ocean | collected 2012-04-08 | depth 90m m
ATGGCCCCTGAATATGGGGCTACTTGTGGTTTTTTCCCAGTCGACGAAACTACCCTCCAGTATATGCGCCTCTCAGGTCGAGATGAGAGCCATGTTGAGAATGTCAAGCGCTATTTGTCAGCTCAAGGACTTTTCTTTGATTCAAATTCAACAACGCCAAAATACACCTCAAATTTATCTCTAGATTTGTCAACAGTCGAGCCCGCTCTTGCAGGACCTAAGCGGCCACAGGATCGAGTTTCTCTTTCAGACATGAAGTCACACTGGAGGGAGAGTCTGAATGCTCCAGTCGGTCACAGCGGCCATGGTGTTGACTCTTCAAATAATGATGATTCTGCTGCTGTCGAGGGTCGCGGTGTAGAACTTAAACACGGAGATCTTGTAATCGCAGCAATCACCAGTTGTACCAACACTAGTAATCCAAGTGTCATGATTGCAGCTGGACTATTGGCTCGAAATGCACGTGCTGCTGGTCTGTCGATTGCCCCATGTGTTAAGCCAAGTTTAGCGCCCGGTTCAAGAGTAGTAACGGAATATTTTGATGCGGCTGATTTAACAAAAGATCTCGATGCACTTGGATTCAGTGTTGTAGGATATGGTTGTACTACTTGTATTGGAAACTCGGGGCCTCTAGATTCTGATGTCGAGGCTGCAATAGATTCAGGGAATCTCATTGTTAGCAGTGTTATTTCAGGGAATCGTAACTTTGAGGGCCGAATTCATCAGAAAGTCAAGGCCAATTACTTGGCTAGCCCTCCTCTTGTGGTGGCTTATGCGATTGCAGGAACTCTAGATATTGACTTCGCTTCAGACCCATTAGGGCATGATTCCGAGGGTGTACCTGTGATGCTTGCAGATATTTGGCCTTCTGATGAGAAAATTAAATCTACAATGGAGTCTGCAATCAGTCCAGAGATATTTAGGAAAAGATATTCTGACATTCTTGAAGAACCAAAATGGGATGCTGTTGAGAGTAGCCAAAGTGCATTATATCCTTGGGCTGATGAATCAACTTATGTCAGATTACCATCTTTCTTTGAAGGAATTAAAGCCGAACCCGAATCTATTGAACCAGTTGTTGGAGCCCGAGTTCTTCTAAAGTTTGGAGACTCGGTTACAACTGACCATATCAGTCCAGCAGGTGCATTTCCTCATCATGGCCCAGCCGGTCAATATCTGGTATCCAAGGGAGTTGAGCCACGTGATTTCAATTCCTTTGGTAGTCGTCGAGGTAATCACGAAGTTATGATGCGAGGAACCTTCGCTAATGTTCGAATTCGCAATCAAATCGCCCCCGGAACCGAGGGTGGATTCACAACATATTTTCCAACAAATGAGGTGACATCAGTATTTGATGCTAGTATGAGATATCAAGAAGTTGGTACACCCTTAGTGGTTCTTGCAGGAACTCAGTATGGGACTGGCAGTAGTAGAGATTGGGCCGCCAAGGGGACCTTGTTACTCGGTGTGAAGGCGGTTATTGCTACTTCGTTCGAGAGAATACATCGCTCAAATTTAGTTGGTATGGGCGTACTTCCGCTAACATTCCCCGATGGAGAGAATGCTGACTCACTTGGATTGGATGGAAGCGAATCATTTGATATTCCTTCACATGCTAATTTGGAACCACTTTCGAGCATTACTGTGACGGCTACAAAGCAAAGTGGTGAGACTGTCGAATTTGAAGCAACAGTTCGTCTAGATACGCCTGTTGAAGTGGATTATTATCGAAATGGAGGCATTCTCCAGACCGTTCTTCGCAATCTTGCTCAATACTGAAGTTCAAATCATTAGACGCAGTGGGTGAATACGTGACAGACGAAGACAACATCCGTTTCTCGTTCCGCTCAAATGAGCATGATGTCGAGATAGTCATCCAAGGCCCTCCTTCTTGGGTCAATCTTTACCGGGAAAGAATTGGTATGGAAGGGGACATCGGATTTGTCCAAGAAGTTTCAAATCGTGATATTGGAAGTGGTGATGAACAACTATCGGGGAAGGTGGCTAAATTACCAGGACCACCTCCAGATCCTAGCCGATTACCCTCTGTTGTTAGAATCGTAGGGGAATTAGACGTCCTCGCCGGAATGGAAAATATAGGTGTACCCGATAGAACAGAACCTGACCTGTCTGAAATCAGCATATTTCTAGACGAATTGGAGGAGAATCCAGAACCTCTATCCGACAATATCTCAGGTGATCCTTATGCTGAAGCTTGGATTCAATTAGTGATGACTCTCGTTGTAAGAGAACACGGTCACACATCTCTACCAGTTGGCTCAATTGAAGCCCTTTTAGGTGATCGAATTAACCGTACAGGAACCGATTTGCAGATGTTTTTGGATAGGCTCTGGCTATTAGGTAAATTAGAGCGAATTCATGGTGGAATTGAAACACAATATGCACCTAATCCTAGTTGGTTAGAGTCACATTGATTTAGAAAATTCATCAATAACTATCGTGGTTCCTATTATGGGTAATTGTGCCCTTTCTCACAACAACTCCTAAGGAGTTGCGTCAATCACTACGGGCGAAGGCATAAGAGATAAATGAAATTCGCGTAAGCATGATGTCCACCGCAAAGAACACTACAAGAACCTCTCGAGAAGGTCGAATATCACTTCTTCTCGTAATGTTAATGTTGAGCTCACCGATGCTTTCGCTAGTACCAGCAGCATCGGCTTCACACATTACTCAGTATGCAGTACAGAGAGACCCATCGTACATTACGATCGGTGATTTGGACTGCGACGGTGACAATGATATCGCTGCAGCGAGTTCTATGGGTCACTTCATCAGTGCATTGTATAATGATGGAAACGGAGGCTTTGGGGACAGGCAGGACGTTTTCATTTCGAACAATGATTCACACCGAGCAGGATTCCGTGATACAGCGGACGGAACTCGGGTTTTCATCGATGACGTCGATGGAGACGGAACTAATGATCTGATTTACTATCAACAAAATATACGATTTGTGGGTGGGCCTCATGTTCCCGGAAATTTGACTGTACTTTGGGGAAGCTGTTCTGATAGGGTCAATGCTTGGGACTCTTCTGATCCTATTACCATCAATAATCCCTATCTTATGGATATGGATGTAGGTGATATCGATGGCGATGGAGATGCCGACATAGTGATGAATGTCATGGACGCAGGTGCTACTAACAATTTCATTAGTATTTTCAAGGGTCCAGATCCAGCTCAGATAACTAATCAACAGACAATACCAGTTCCTCTTACCAGTGGAATGTATACCAATCTCTTGCTAGGTCATTGGGGCGAAGATGTTGTTGGTGGAGGAATTCCTGGTGGGGTAGGAGATTGTGAGGATCTTGATATATGGCTACTCAGAACTCCTCCTTACAATGTAGGAGTTGGATACTCAGCAGGACATTACGACAACATGACAGTCCTTGAGTACGATTGTACTCTTGGGACATATCCTAACCCTCTAGATGCAACCGCTAGTGGTGTTCATAATTTCAAACTCGATGCAGAACACAACTATCCTTTGTATGGAATTGACATAGCAGATACTGATGATGATACAGAAGTAGATTTGATTGCTGCTGTTGATGGAATTACTGGAAACATTTCCTATGCAACTAAATCAGGTAGTTCTTGGAATACTCAGAACTATGTTCATTTGGGTGACTATCTAGGTGCTTCAATCACTATCTCAGATGTTAACCGTGATGGAAACGTTGATTTCTTCGTTCCAACAGAAGTTACACTAACTCGTCTGCAAGACTCAAGTGCTCAAAACCAAACCTACCTACTGGTAGACAACCTACGAGAGATTAACACAGTGGAGATTATTCTCGCTAACCCAAGTGGGACTGGATATCTCTCGTCCCTGTCCTTCAATGTAGGCCGCCGTCCAACAATGGCCGTACCTGGTCAATTAGCCGGTGGCGATGACAGTGCGTTTGAGATTGCTATCGGTCAGAGAGACCGCTCTTACCGATTCGCCAACAGTGCTATGTGGCTAGACACACAAGGTTGGGCAGGAGCAGGTGATTTCCTTTCCGTTCTTTCATTGGATAATCAAGACGTAGGAATCACTGAGGTTTCGATAGCACCTGCTGCCTATGATCCTGCAACTGGACAAGCGATGATAGGGGAAGGTAATCGATTCGTGAATTTAACAGTAAAGAATACTGGACTAAATCCAATAAGTGGTACAATTAATGTGGATCTTGAAGTCAAGGAAGTAATTGGTGGAATCGACACCCTAGTCTATTCTAACGACTTTGAGGGCAACATTGACAATGCTAACTGTGCATCATGTACTCTTACTTCTAAATCATACACAGGAGAATATGGTTCAGGTTCTTCTTCATGGCATGAGGAATGGAATGCCACAGTCGATTCAAATGGTTCAGCAACTGATGGTTGGTGGGAAGCTGATTCTAATCCTACCACATATATGTGGGCTGGAATGGACCATAATGGTGAAGACAACGATTCTGGATATTACAACAATATGGATGAAGCATTCATCATTGAAAATGTGGATTTAACAGGTTCAGATGCAGCATACCTAGATTTGGATTTAATGTGCAGTGCAGCATTTTTCGAACTATATCTTGCAGAACAATACTCAGTTGTTGAGAGGTGGTTGTATGAGGATTCTTGTGGTATTGAGGTATGGAGCGATGGTAATGGATGGGAACAAGTATTTTTCACAGGTGGATGGGATAACGAACGATATTTCCGTCTGTATACCCTTGGTCAAGACCCTGAATACAACACCTACAACGGTAATTTCTACACTAACACAGCAAGTGGTTGGCTCAATTTCAGTGGTGACAACGCAATTGATCTGACTAGATATGCGGGCGAGATTGTAGATATCCGATTCCGTTTCCGTAGTGGCTTGCTGGGTAGCGTAGGCCCAGATGGGTCCTCTCAAGATACGGGCCTAGATGGATTTGCTTTCGATAACATTTCAATTCGCAAAACAGATGTGCAATTTGGAAGTCAGGAGACCATTAGTCAGCAACTAACCTTCTCCAACATGGCTGCAGGTGCTACTGAAGAGGTCTCCCTAACTGCAGATTTTATTGATAACACGACTTACTACATCAAGACGGCTCTAACAAATCCGTCAGGATTTGACAATGCTGATGACACCAATGATGAAGTAAAGTTCCAAATTACTGTGAAGAATCTCTTTGATCCTGGTGTAGCAGAGGAACCTTGGGTCAGTCTTGAAAATGGTCTGAAATATGCTTCAGGGGACCGTGACATTGAGATCCGCGTACAGAATTATGGAAACACAATAACTGATTTCAGATTAGAAACTAAGATTCAGAATGCTCTACCTGATTTGGTTGCGATTGAGGATTTCTCTGGTTTAGAACCAATGTGGAGTGATGATGGCAATGAGAATGGTTCACGGCTTGATGATACAAGTGGTGACCATCCAATGCTACCTCAAAGTCGAGGTGTCTTCAATTCTCATGCTTATTGGCTTGGGGATCCAGATACTGGATATGGTGACGAGTGGAATGAAACCTTGAGTCTTGAGCCTGTCCAGATTGCTACTGGTGGCGACTTCACTTACCTTTCATTCGATTACTTTGCAGAAGGAGATTATCTATCGGACAGTGAGGGTAATATCCTTGCAATTAGGGATGCCGCCAACCTTGAGGTTCAATGGTCAAAGGGTGGTGAATTATTCACAGGGAATGTTTGGGGTAGTTGGACTGACTTAAACGAAAATGGTATTCGTCCATTCGAAGCCTGTGAGGATTTCGATCAAAATGGAAGATATGACGAGGTTGAATACTTCGGTGATCACTCCGACAGATATGAATCAGTGGTTTGGTTTGACTCAGAGAGCCTTGTTAAATCCGTAATTGTCGACTTTACTCACATCACTCTGCTGAATCAAACCTCAAACAGTAGTTTTGACTGGAATGTAGAATGTACTGATCTTTCAGGTTCTGAGGTTACTCTAACTTGGAGGTTCCAATCAAATGGAGATGGAGTCAATGGAAACGCAGGTCTAGCAGGCTTCGCAATTGATAATATTAGATTTGATGAATTTACTTTCGAGAACGATGGAACTTACTTCAATAATGTCAGTGGCTTAGATGCTGCTGAGAAGGAAAAGGTTACAGTTGCAACGCATGATTTCCAGGCCGGAATTTATCGTATAGATTCAACAACTCTTTTCGACAACGATATTGAAGGAACTTCCTGGTATAATATGTCTGAAATTACCACTGCAAATAACCATACTCAGATTATCTTCAGTATTGCAAGTGCTGATATCACCCTGATGCAACCTGATATCCTTGATTGCGTCTCTGATATCACATACAAGTGTGTATACTCCATAGATGATTCTTCAGAACACAGTTTCTCAGTTCCTTTGCTTAACGGTGTTATTGCAGGTGAATATGAATTAAGTATGAAGATTGTAGATATGACTACTGGACAAACCGTGTTTGAGGGAGCCGATGATAACTCACCTCACGAACTTGACCCACACCAGAGGGATTGGGCGAATTGGAGCAGTCCATATTCAGACTGGTACGATGGTCATGAGTACAATATTAGCTTCTTTGCTACATTAACTGAGGACGGAGAACGTTCAGGAAATGATCGATATTTCGAGATTGAATTCTTTGACACCATTGATGTCGCCATCCTCTCGAATCCAACAGATCAGAATCGACTCCAAAGAGTAAAACAAGACCTAGAGTCAATGGGCATGTCTTACACCCAATTGTCTGTGAGTGATTGGGAGCGCTACGCGACTGAAGATTGGCTAGACCACTATGAGAAGATTCTACTACCTTGGCAGACTGATTACAATGTAGTCTATGGTGAGTACTATGAGACTCTCGCTGAGACTAGAGATTCAGATGGTTTGTCTGTAACTGAAATTCTTGAAGCCTACATGGTTAACGGTGGCACTCTTGAGATTCACCTAGGTCCATACCGAAACGAGTACCAGCCTAATCGCCTACCTTTCGGAATGGATATAGCAATGCGAAATCAATGGAACAATACTGTAACTTACGATGATTTGGTAATCACCGATGCTTATCATCCATTATTGAACAATGTCGACACAGCAGCATTTGCTGGAATTCACGGGGGCTCCCATGTAGCCCTAGCTGGACTTGATACTGCGCAGGTCCAATTCGATCAGATACCACAAGTATGCGGTGGCCGAATCAGCGATCCAGTTGGTACATTCCACACTTTGATGCGAAGCGAGTCATTTGACACTCAATCATTACTGTCAATATGTAATCGAGGAGCAGGTGGAATGATTGTTACCACTCTTGATGTTGAGAATCCATCCGTATCTCAGCCATATGGTGGCACCTCTATGCCTCTACTATCGAACATGCTGGCATATCAAGTGACACCATATCCTACTTCTTTCGGAATTGCCGGAGACGGCTTTGACTTGACTGTTAATGACGAGGCTCCATCACTTGACACAGTGACTGGTGCTTATTCTACAATGTACATCAAATCAAATTCTGATTTATCATTCTCATTCTTAACATCTGATTCATCAATTAGTGATTCAATTATTGCAGATTGGACTTTGACTTCTACTGATGAGAACAACTCAGTTACAGGATGGCAAGGTGAAATTGTAGATTATGGTGAAATAAGCCACATCCAACAAAACAGCCCAAGCATTCCTACTCCAGGTACATTCTGTGTAGGTGATACAAGTTCATCCACTGGTTGTCTTATCGGTGCTGAGTGGTTACTGACTCTATACCTGCATGATGATTCCGGACACACTAGAATTACTTACATCCACCTTGTTACAGATGACACTCTTGCTGATGAATTCCGCCCTAATGCTGAACTTAGCCTGATTGAGGATTCAGTTACCGATGAGTATGTAACTCTTGATGATACAAAGGAAGTTAGTGGAATAGATTGGCCAGTTTACCGTGTTCGATTGACTGACACTGGTGATATCAGTTTGAACTTCGATGCATCCATGTCTAATGACGCTGATGCACCAGAAGGAGAACGTGGAATTGAGATGTTTGAGTATCGTGTATTCTTCGATTATCCTGTAGATAGTGATAATCCAACTTTAGTAGGTCACGAATATCAAGTTCCAGATGCAGCAGGTGGTGACACCTGGTCGTATGTGTTCAGAAACTTGACTAGTGATGGTTCACTTGAGAATCAAATCCGTCTTGAGTTAATTGTTTATGATAGAGCTGGAAAACAGTCTGAGAAGGCGAGGATGTACTTTATCGTCGTAGGTGAAGACTTTGGAGATGAACCTCCTGTTGTTGACATTACATCACCTAGGTCTACCGATTCTCAAGATGGAGATCTTGTAACCATCAGTGGTGTTGTTACCTCTGGAGCTGAGAATGGCGTAATGATAGAAATAGCATTTGATGATAGCCTATTCGATGGCTCTCCAACTGTTCAAGCAACTCAGAAAACTCTTGGTAAGTATAACTCAACAGTAGTCCCTCTGAGTGATGGACAATCATTTGCCCTAACGCTCGATATAACTGATTTGTACAATGTTTATGAATCATTAGATGATGAAAATATAATCGGTTCAAATCCAACTGTATATTGGCGAGTTGTGGAAGGCGATGGGGAAAGATACACCTTAGACTATGAATTGACCATTGATTTGTTACCGCGTTACAGTGATCCTTGTATTACAAATCCAGATGCATCTGGTTGTGAAAAATCGAGTGGTAATTCAATGACATTAGTGTTTGTAGCAATTAGTGCAGTACTAATTCTAGGAATTGTCGGAGTCACATTAGTAATCAGATCTCGTGGTAAGGATGATGTCGGTGACACTGTAGAGCAATTCGGCGGTGTTGAGCAGATGGATCCTGTAGAGGCATATGTGCAGCAGATGGTTGGCCAAGGATATGCTGAAGCTGATGCTAGACAATATGCAGAGCAATACTACGCTGCTTACTATGCGCAACAAGGTAAAGGCGGCGGCAATTGATAGCCTCCCTCAATAGGGGGCTTTGAAGCCGCACCTTGAAGAAGCGGTGGCAACCGGCATATTGTATGGGTAATGCTGACCGATACACAGTGGCTGACATTTCTCTAGCCGAAGCAGGCGGGTTGAAGGTCGCTTGGGCACGAAGTCGTATGCCCGCATTGGCTGCATTGAGAGCCAAGGCAGAGGCCGAGAAACCCCTAGAGGGCCATAGAGTAGCAGGCTGCTTGCATGTTACCAAAGAAACAGCAGTTCTAATCGAAACTATCGCTGCTGCGGGTGCTGAGATATCTTGGTCTGGATGTAATCCGTTATCTACTCAAGATGATGTTGCTGCTTGGCTTGCTACCCAGGGATACAGCGTTCATGCTTGGTATGGACAGAATACGGAGGAATTTTACTGGTCAATTGACAAAACTCTAGAGATGAATCCAACTATGACTTTGGACGATGGAGCGGATTTAATCTATCGTGTACATTCTGAGTATCCTCATTTAGCTGATGGAATTGTAGGTGGTACTGAAGAAACCACAACAGGAGTACATAGATTGCGAGCAATGGGAGAGGCTGGAGAACTTCGATATCCTGTAATCGCAGTAAATGATGCGACTACCAAATGGGATTTTGACAACGTTCATGGTACTGGCCAATCAACTCTTGACGGCATTATTCGCGCTACTAGCGTTTTGCTTGCTGGAAAGGTATTCGTTGTAGCTGGATATGGTCATTGTGGCAGAGGTCTTGCAATGCGAGCTCGTGGGATGGGTGCTAATGTAGTCATAACCGAAATAGACCCTATCGCGGCTCTAAAGGCTGTAATGGATGGTTTTCGTGTGATGAAGATGGATGAGGCAGCGAAAATAGGAGATGTTTTCTGTACAGCCACTGGAATGAAGGATGTTATCATCGGAAGGCACTTTGATTCGATGAAGGATGGTGCAATTGTTTCCAATACGGGTCACTATGATTGTGAGATTAATATCCCAGATCTCGAAAGTCGAGCAACTAATACTTACATTATTAGAGATAATAATGAGGCATTTGAGTTGAGTGATGACAGAACAATCCATCTTCTTGCACGAGGTCGTTTAGTCAATTTAGCAGCAGCCGAAGGCCATCCTAGCGAGGTTATGGATATGTCATTTGCAAATCAATTTCTTTCATTGTGTCGCTTAGCGGCCGAAGGTGAACAATACGAAAATATTGTTTATGATATTTCATCGACTCAGGATAGTGAATTAGCGGCATTAAAATTGGCAACAGAGGGTGTTAGTATCGATACTTTGACTCCAGAACAAATCGCTTACGCAAGCGATTATAGCGCTGGGACCTGATTTTGAAAATCACTCAATCTTCGATGGTATCAAATTCGACTGATTCATCCTCATCTTCGTTCCACCAACCTGAATCTTGTTGTTCCCAATTTGGTAGATTCGGTGTCCATTTTTGATTCAACTTTTCATCTACTTCGACAATCTTCTCAATTCTTTCCTGAAAGGCAATAGTGCGCTTGCCTAAGATTGAATTGTAAAGTTTACTTCCTCTAATTTCATCTGGAATACAAACTCTCCCGGTACTAGTTTCAACATCTAGAGCCCTATCAAGATCCATTGCGTGTCGATTCAGTTTCTGTAATAATCCTGAGGATAATCTACTGATGCCCCAAAAGAGTAACAGAATGATCAGGAAAACAATTAGGAAGCCCCATTTAGTGTTGCCAAGCAAAGTCATTGAAAATGTTCCAAGCAAGAATACGATAGGCGCTACAAAAGTCAAGAGAAAGAATGTTTCAGATAGTGGTTTCCTTGTTTTCATTCGGTCAATAATCTCCCATCTCTTATGTTTTGGATTCTGTGGTCTGAAAACATCATCCTTTTCCATATTTGCTGCATTTGCAACCATTTTTCTTACAGCATCCATTCTGAATAATTGTCGATTATCAGGAGTATCCATCTCAGGGCTGAATAGGATGTCTAATAATTTTCCAGCATCGTCATAATTTCCTATTCTGATGAGTACACCAATTTGCTCAATTAGGGGTGTGACCTCTCTTGGAGCAACCTTTCTTCTTCGTTCCCACCATTCAAGTGATTCTTCCATCATCCCTAGATGGTCTACGAGTAATGCTCCTCCTAGTATCCATGCATCTCTACGTTCGGGGTCGATTCTGACAACATTTTGTAGTGCAGAAAGTGAGATGGCTGCCTGAGGAAGACTAGGCTCCTCTGTTTTACCTCGTCTTACAGGAGGTAGTGAAAGTCGTGAAATCATGAACCAAGCATCTGAATGATCCGGATCTATCTTAGTGACCTCATGAGCTAGAGATTTAGCATCTTCAAATTCACCGGCTTCTTCTTGCTCGAGCGCGTCAATCCAAAGCATCTCCGCGCTCTTCGCCATAGCCATTGCTCAGGCTTTGCTAAGATGAATGCTCGGGTCGAGAATCTTCGATTGTATGATTGAATTTTGGTAATAATTCTCATCTTCTACCGCTACTTCTACCGGGCCTATTTCGACGGTTCCCGCCTCCGGTTGGCCCACGGAATCCGCCCCTTCTAGGTCTATTCGCACTACCAGGGCTTCTTCCTCTCGAATTTCCACCTTGTCTAGAATCTCCATCTCGGAATCCTCTACGGTCTCCGCCTCTTGGACCTCTTCGGTCGCCTTCTCTTGATTGTTTTCGAGGAGGCCTATCCTTGCTGTCCTGCCTATCCCTATTGCTGCGGCCACCGCCTCCACCACTAGGCTTGTCGGCTTCACAGCGATTGCATTTATTTCTGAATGCAAAGTTTGAGTTCTTACATTTTGGACAAGTCCAATCTCCACCGCGATTTCCATCATTGCGATCTCTTCCTCTTCCATCACTGCGATCTCTTCCTCTTCCATCACTGCGATCTCTTCCTCTTCCATCATTTCTGCCTCTTTGATGATTTGAGCCACCACCACCTCCTTGTGGTTTTGCGGTTTCACAGCGGTTACATTCAGTTCTGAATGCAAAGTTAGAATTCTTACATTTTGGACAATCCCAGTCGCCTCCACGGTTACCATCTTGTCCACCTCGTCCTCTATCTTGTCCGCGTCTATCTCTATTGCCTCCGCGGTCGTATCCTCCACGACCACCATCTCTTCCACGGCGACTATCTTGTCGATCAAAGCGTCCTCTATTTTGGTCGCGGCTGCGTCTCTCACGAGGTGCGATTTCTACTGGTGAACCTATTGCGCTAGATGCATCTATGTCCCCAACTAAAGGATGAATGTGGATTAGAGCTCTGTCCGGGGCTCCAATTACGGTATTTACTCTTCCAAGTGGCTTACCACCGATTACACGAATCGATGCCCCGAGGCGCGGAGCTCTTCCTTCAAATGCAACGAGAAGCCCACCTTCGTGAGATTCACTCTCGACGCTTCCGCTAAAGCTCATGACTTGAGCCGCGTCGGCCCGAGTATATGAGTGCGGCAGATGCTGCGAGGATAAGTCCAGGCAGCCCCATTGCTGGAAGTGAAAAGCCAGAATCAGTAGTATCTGGTTCTTCTATTATGGGCTCAGGTTCAGCAAATAGATGAGTATTGTCAATGACGCGCTGTACTTCATTACAAAGTTCCGATTCATCACATCCCCTCACCACTACTGTGTGTGTTCCTTCAGACCAAACTGAGAAGTCAATCATAGGTGTTGACCAAGAATTTCCATTTACAGTCACCTCCCCAGTAATTGCACCATCAATAAGTAGATTGAATGATACTGATTCTCCATCGGGGTCACTAAATACACCATTCATCGACCATGAATTTCCATCCCAACCTTCGGAATTAACTACGATAGATGGAGGTGCCCCGGTCTTGATTATTCCAAGGTCATAGAACTCTTCCATGCTATACACACCATCTCCAGTCACTTCGACCCAAACATATGCTGGACCTGGTACAGTACCTGATGCGTCAACATCAACAGTAATTTCAGACACAAATAGTGAAAATGGACCTGATGAACCTTGGCTAACTCCAAATTCAGAGGTTAATCCAACTAATACACTCAATTCTGGCCATCCTGAAGTTGGACTCATAGTTATTGGATGAGGGTCTGAAAGTTCTGTATTAGTAGTTGAAATTTGGAATGGCACTCCTACATTCCAAGACCTATTTCCTGAAGATTGTCCTGCTTGATCTATAGCCTCACATGTAACTTCTCCAGCCTCACCTCGAGGGACATCCATTGACAAGTCACGATTTTCAATTTGGATATTCAGCCCTGCATCCCCTCTGCAATTAATTGTCAATGAAGAAAGAGCGGCTTCATCCGAAAACCAGTTCTGCATTTCCTGCCAATTGGCAATCACTTGTTGTCCGCCACTGCTTTTTGGGAACCAAGCATCATCTTCCGGTGCCGATTCAGTCCAGGCAGGAGGATTGTCGATTGGTATCGGCGCAGTGGTGAAATCAGCGAATAGGTCTTCTCCAATTGGCCAAATAGGCATATTCGGCTCAATTGAATAAGTTAGACTACCATCGTCATTCTCAATCAGTTGATACGAGCTTGAAGCATCTCCTAAACAAGTACCTCTCAGGGGGGCTTCTCCTGCATATTCATCGATTTCAACTTCTACATTACGCCCTTCGCATTCTTCCCACATATCTAGTCGAAGTTCTTCAGTATGTGGGAAATGGAAATTGTATACTATATTCGACAAGTTAGAGGCATTGAATGCAATGGTGAATTCATCAGGTGAATTGATATTATTAATTGTCAAGGAAGCATTTAGCCAAAGCATCAATCTGCATTCATCTATTTCTGCAGTCGCAGCTATATTCGTATCACAGTCTCTATCTGAGTTGGGAACTACTGGTATCTCAACACAGTCGCTACTACTACCCCATCCTGAACACGAACGGACTTGAGAGTGATCTTCGGGAACAAGATTCCACTCTTCGACCAATACTTCATCCTCAGTCCAAGAGATGTTCTTCCAATCTGTACCTACACCACCCCGGTGAGGGCCACCATCTCTCATTCCAATTCGTGTTAGCGTGTGCTCGACACACTCGGAAGCTATGGCCCGAACACCTTCTCTCTCATCTGTGGAAATCCATCCATCATCTCCACTAGGATATACCTCTGCTACAAATGTGTCAAGGTTTGTTCTGACAATATCCGCAAATGTACCATTTACCCAAGCTATCGCGTGGACATCAGCCGATTCCCAATCCGAAGCGATTTCAACCTCAAAAATAGCGCTTGAATAATCGAACATATCCTCGAAGGTAATAGAACTGCATCGCTCTTCAAGAGTTGGTCCTTCAAGTTGTTCACGGGATTCATTATTCGCTGGAAGTTCATTACTAGGAGCGCTCATTGGAACCCACGAAGTGACCATTGCGAACATGGCAATTAGGACGGCCATCTGCATCACACTACGGCGCGTCATGCCTCCGGCGTGCAATAGTAGACGATATTGATATCGGCGTCGCGTTAATTCAGAATTCAAGTCAATAATCAGGCTTCGTATGCCTCTACCATCATTCTGACGGCATTGTTTACCTCAATATCTCCATCAAGTAATTTTCCTAATGAACTCAGAAATGGCACTTCCATACTAAGGGCATTTGCTCTTTTGAGAAACATCCGAGTTGCCCTAACCCCTTCTGCAACCATGTGCATTTCACCTAATGCGGTCTCAAGTGATTTTCCAGAACCTAACTTTTCACCTAGAGTTCTGTTTCTTGAGCGTGGGCTTGTCGATGTTACGTAGAGATCACCGATTCCTGCTGGACCGAATGCAGTAGAGGATTCTGCCCCCATTGCCGCGAGTAATCGAATGCCCTCGCTAAAACCAGCCAAAACCAAGGCAGCCTTCAGATTGTCACCACCAATTCCATCTCTTAGACCATCTACAAGACCACAGGCAAGAGCTACTGTGTTTTTGTATGCGCCCCAAAGTTCAGCTCCAATCACATCATCAGTTGATGAGAGTACTAGAGTTTCTGTTGAGAGCCGTTCTGAAATTCGTTCAGCAACAGATTTGTCGTGACAAGCGATTATTGCGCTAGTCACAACCCCTCTAGCAACTTCAGGAGCGATTGTTGGCCCAGTTAGTACAATTACCGGATTAGATTTACCAGCATTTTCTAGACGGGCTTCAATTTCAGGAGAAATCATTCCTGATTCACTCTCTTCTGTGGGAGCCAGACCTTTGGCTAAATCGAGAAGAACATGCGAAGGCCGTAGTAAGGGAATTAAATCGTTAACAACAGAAAGGATAACTCCGCTTGGAAGAGCGATTACAAGAATCTCACAAGTCTCTGTGACATCAGATAATTCCATCGTCACATCTAGATTGGGAAGTTCGTAACCTGGCAGATATTTGTGGTTCACATTTTCAGTCATCAATGACTCATAGACTTCCTGTTCGATGGTCCAGCCCATGACGTTGTGACCGTCCTCGCACCATACTTTGGCTAGGGCGGTTCCCCAGTTGCCTAATCCAAGAACCCCTATTCTAGCCATATGCTCCCCTGAATCGCCTCGCCTCGCGCCTTCATTAAGACCCTATGGGGTCAGGTTCGCCTTCCGTTGGATTCTTGAGGTGTATTCTAACCGTCCGGAATAAGCAGGGGTACCCGAGTGGTCAAAGGGGCTGGGTTTAGGTCCCAGTGCGTAGTGCTTCGCAGGTTCAAATCCTGTCCCCTGCACCATTTTTTATTGACGGCATAAATCCTATTGATTAGGCCCCTGCTGGCCCATTGTGGATGGGCAAGTTGAACAGCCTACTGTGGGAATGTCACAGTTGAAACTGGCTGCATACATAATGGCCGGAATAATCCTATTAGCTAGTATTGGTGGAATACTGAATTACATTGGACGGGTATTCGTTGAGGGAATAATCGAGGATATTGAAGAGGACTTCAAGAACCAACCTCCAATGTCTTGGGCAAACTCCACTTCTGTTGTAGATGATATAGAAATCCTATCTGATTTTGGATATAGGAAAATCGACACAGTAGCTCATGCGAATGCAGGAGATTTTGTTCAATTTAGATTCGAAGATTTGGGTTATGAGGTTGAAGTACAGGAATTTACTACAGAATTATGTCAAGATTGTCGGAATTATGTTGCAACAATGGAGGGGCAAGATCCGGACTCTTGGATAGTAGTAGGAGGCCATTATGATGCTATCTGCTATAGTCAGCAAATTGTCATAGGTATAGAATATCCAGGATGTACCTCTGAGGGTGCTTATGATGATGCAACAGGTACTGCATCGGTTCTCGAACTTGCTAGACTAATGATGGAATGGCAAGAAACATTCCAAGATTATCAAAAATCCAATGATGAAGACCTACTATTTCCGTCTATTGACACCAGACCAAAGCACACTTGGAAGTTTGCAGTTTGGGACTATGAGGAATGGCAGGGCAGCGGTTCTCCAGAAGGAGCTGGGTACGGTAGTGAGACTTTCGTCACTACGCTGCCTGAGGGCGTAGAGATTGCCACATACATCAATCTCGACATGTATGGGCTCAATTGGCCAGTTGAGACCCAATTGGTAAGCCAACTCAGCGGCTGTGATGAGGATTACTTTCACCTCTACTTGTTCACATCCCCTGTCGACGATTGGTCGTATTACGAGGACAGAGGTCTGAATGTAACCGATGAGATGCGAGAGGAGGCATCGGATCTACAAGATAGGCTGGGTTTTGTGATGTATGACGAACTTGATTATCCAACAGAGTGGGTTGTTGTAATGGACGATACCAAGGGCAATTCAGACCACTACAATTTCATTTCACGAGGTTGGCCTGCAACTTGGTTTCGTGGTATGCATGAGTTCTTGCAAGAAGGAGATGATACATGTGAGCAGTCTCCCAAACATGCCCCTACTGACAGAGTTGACGTTCTTTACACATTAGCTGGTGGACGTGGCGGTCTTGAGGCGGGTATGCAAACAGGTCTCAATGCTCTAACCCTGCTAATGTGGTCCGATGTTACCGGAAATTGGGAATGAATAATGCCGCCCTATAATTCATAAGAGTCCGACTAATCCAATGTTTCATGACAAGAGCGTTTGCTTTGTTAGCTAGCCTGTTCCTAGTGATGACCCCTCTAGCAGGATGCCTAGAAGAATCTGACATTGATCAGTTTCTTGATGACATACTAGGGTGCATGGACGAGAAAGCCGAGAACTATGACGAGAATGCTACTGTTGAAATGTTAGAGGATTGCATTTACCTAGTATCAGTAGACACTTTCATGGATGAAATTGAAAATTCCATGGAAATTGATAAAATGTTAGAAGAATCACCCAAAGCGGGTTACTCATTACATATTACATCCTCTGGATATAACGAAGAACTAGGTAGCGATATTTCCATGAATATCGAAAAAACAGTTATGGCCGATATTGGTAATTCATCAGCATACATTAGAGAACTTACTGAAGTCACAGGAATGATAACTATTGACTATTCTGTGACACAGGTCGGCGAATCAATCAATGTTAAATCTTCAATTTCTGGAATGTTTGCAGGCGGTGGAGAGCCATACAACACTCTAACAAGAGATAACAATCCAGATATCATGCAATTGATTCAATCAATTGAGGAATCTGATGATTCCGTTCCTGTTGATGATCTAGCACTAGATCCTGAAATCTCTGAGGATGCAAATTACAGTGTTTCATGGGATTCAGCAGAGTCAAAACATGTCCTCTCTATTAATTGGTATGAAGACGAGACTGAACAGGATGTTACTATGACAATATCTCTTTCAGAGGATGAACAATTAATTTCTTATCTAATGGTTAGCAAAAATGTAACCTCAGAATCTTCGATGCAATATACAGCAATGTGGGGCGATGCAATCATCATTGAGATTGATGAAAACCTTCCAAGGACCGCTTTACCCATTTCCTGGGATTACGATACAGAATCCGAGGACAACTGGGACGATGGCGATGACATGGGCGACGATAGTTCTGAATGGTCAATGAACCACTTCTGGGGCTGTGGATTGGTCAATGTCGACTCCACCACCTTAGACGATTGGGAGAATGAAACAATCATCGATGCAATCTCCGCACACCCTGAGTTCCCAGATTGGTGCGGGGAAGTCGTCGGTGTCGATGATTTACCTCCAGAAATTAGTGATGGCGAGCCGGGTTTTGACTCCCCTCAGATGCGCTGGGCCAGTCTCGATGAAGATGGTAATGTTCAATTTGTCACTGTGAGTCAGGACACTTTCAAGTTGGAATATCCATTCATGTCTGAATCAGATTGTGAAATGTATGGTCTTGTCTGGGATGAAACAGATTCTCTCTGCGGTGACCACGTCCCCATCTGGATGGATATGGACGATACCATACAGGTCGTTCAGTGGCCAGATGGTGAGATGGAATACATCCGATACGAGGTGAATGGAGATCACATGTTCATCGGCTTCCTAAACCCAACAATAGAGGAGCCCATACCAGACCCCGTAGATACGGTATTGCTAGTTAATTCATCTCAAATTTTCAATGCCCCAATCTCTGAATTTGAGTTCAGGGCTCTTGATTGTAGCGCGGCCCCTGACCAAGTATCTGATGAGGGGGAGAATCTTGGTCCGAATGTTGATGATTGTGTTGTAATTCATTCAGATACATTGACCACCCTTCCAGTAACTTGGAATTTTGAAGATGAATCTTGGTTTTCCTTCTCCTATTCTGACAATGATGATGACGGAATGATTTCATCTGGTGATGAACTATTACTAACCAATGGTACTCAATTGCCAATCTACTTCGAGGTTTACGATACATGGGCAGAAGAGTATGTCTCCCAATCAAAGGCAGTAGCTCCTGACCTTCCTGGATTCGGCGCCATTATAGCAATAATTTGCTTGATTGGAGCCTCATTATCTTCTCGAAGAGATTGAAGACACCGTTTGACCAGTCTCGGATTCCTTTAGGAATCCGGAATCGCCGACCGTCGAGTTCATGACCTCGACTAGTCCTCTAAGAATCGTGACCGCGGTGAAACTCACTGATGAGACTGAGAAAGATAGTCTCGACAAAGAGTTGGATATCATCCGCCAGCGCCGTGAGGGTGACAAGAGATTTTTCAGAGGTGCGTTCGAAGATTACACACTAATTGTTGGAGTAATCATTGGTGCCGTCTTCTTTGGCGGTGTTTTTGTGATGTCATCAGGATGGGTGGCAGCCGATTCGATTACCCTTGACCAAAACCTCTCAAAAACACCACTAGATTCCGGCGAAGAATGTGTAGATCGAGAAGGCCAAATATGGTTTAACATATTTTTTTCAGCCGATGAACACCTAATCGAGGTTAAGGCGTACAATATTGATTCTTCAAGTAACATTCTTTATTTTCAAATTGAAAATGAAAATCATTCGCATTTAATTGAAGGCGAAATTGGTGAAAATAGTCTAAGTTTTGATCCGTCCATACTTGATGATGGGCATTTTGAATCTCTTGTTTTGGTAAGAGATGTAAATTCAGATGATGATGACCCTCTAGCATTCAAGATCGTTGAAGTAGAGGTTTCATCTCATTCAAGTGGTCCATTTAGTTCTGATGTAAAACAGAAGGTCGAGGTCGAAGATGACTCACCTCGTTCATGTTGGACAATAGAAGGACTTGGTGAATGGGGATGGATATTGATGGGTGCCGAATGGGTTGGTGGTCGCGAGGCTGCAATGCTAACTGGGGGGAATGCGGGAATTCCAGCATGGTGGTTGGCCTTGGTCTCTCTTGGCATGTCTCTGTTTTTCCTTTGTGTTCAGTATCCATTGATGCATAAGATGTATCACCGAGATTCTGATTATCTTCTTACTGAATCTCAGTTGCGTAGACTAATTGAAAGGATTCTTCTTGCATCTCAAGATGAAGCAGATATAGATATTGATTTCAATGAGATGAAGATGCAAGAGCGAGCAATCTCAATTGATGTCTTAATACCCTACGGGACTCGTAGCACGACGATAGGAGATTCGATGAGTATTCGAGCAATCCTGATACGAAGTTTGCTTGAAGAATTCACCGTTTTCGGCGAAATGAGGCCTCTTCAGATGAAACTCGTCTGCATTGATGATGGAGTCCACGAGGCTCATCTGAATATTTCGCACCCACTTGAATTGAACCGAGGCCCAATTACTCCGAGTGAGGATTACTCATCTTTCTTTGAAGGAATGAGTGCTCATGGCTGGCTTGAAGCAGCGGCTCAAACAAGTTTATCTCGCTGGTTCAAGAAGCATAATCTGGTAGAATATGGAACTGCGGTTATTGCCGATGAAGATGCGGTCTTTGTTAGAGTAATTTACCAACCAGTAACTCGCTTTTCTTACTTCTTCTTCAAACCAACATATGCTGACTTACAGGATGACTTGAATGCACATCTAATGCAAGCTCTAGAATCACATCTTGGAGGAAGAGTGCTAGTTGTTAGTGCTAGAAATGAGAAGGCAACACTTTCAGATCGGGCTATGGCTGGAAGAGTTGAACAGCCTACAATGGAAACTCACTCCTATGGAATTGTGCCATTAGGAATCACGACACGAATTAAAGGAATATTACCTGAAATTGATGAAGAGGAATTGGTTGGCGAGGCAATGGTTGCCAAGCAGGGTGGAATTACCGGTGCTTTGTTACAAAATCCATTCATGGGAGATATTCTATCTAGTGTCGAATATGTAGCCCACAAAAACAGAACAAGAATTGACAAATATGGATTCTGGGGCCTAATTGTATTCGTCTGGATTCCATTCATGGCAAGCGGAGTATTAGTTGGTGCTATGCTAGGACTCGTTGCTCGAATGCGCTTCCAGCGAGTCCTAGCAGCTTGCCTATTCGGCGGAACAATCGCTTCACTAACTTGGGCATATACAGCACGTGGGATAATCGAGTTCATGGAAAGATACCATGCTGAGGCTTTTATCCCATTCATTATCCTACTTGCAGTTCTATTCACAATAATGCATGTTCGCCGTAATAAGCGACGCCGAAGAGAGGAACTTTTCCGCGATTCAATGGCATTCTTTGCAGGTGCTAGCAATTCCTAACTTGTTCGTAGAGATATTGATTAGAGAATCATCTTCAGAGAGAACTACGGAGTAGTTCTATGTCTGCACCATTAGTTGAGATGAAGGGAATAAAACGCCATTATGTGATGCCGTCAGGAACTGTGAAGGCACTTGATGGAATTGATCTAGAAATTAATGAGGGAGAGAGAATAATTCTCCTTGGTCCTTCAGGATCCGGTAAGACCACCCTCCTGAACTGCCTCTCTGCTTTGGACACCCCCACCGGTGGTTCTTTCGACTTTGCTGGAAAGGAAGTGCCTAGAGTCCCTGCCTTAGCACCTAGGTGGTGGAATCGACTTGAATCCCTCCCATGGCATACGGCGTTCTTACTACGACCCCTCGCCAAAATCATATTCTTCCCCTTGGAATACTTCACTCACTCTAGGCCCATGGCAAAGGCTAGTGAAAAAGCCACATCGTTTAGGAGAGAAAATATTGGGTATGTGTTTCAATTTTTCAATCTTCTTCAAGATCTAACTGTACTTGAGAATATATTGCTGATTCAAGAATTAGCAGGTAGCCGCGATGAGGCAAGGGCCAAACAACTTCTCCAGCTTGTTGGCTTAGAGAACGAGAAGGATAGATTTCCTGCTGAGATTAGTGGAGGGCAGCAACAAAGGGTTGCAATCGCCCGAAGCCTTGCCAAGAGTCCGAGACTTCTACTCGGTGATGAGTTGACGGGAAACCTAGACTCAAAGACCTCATCTATGGTCATGGAAGTACTAGTCAAGGCATGTGAGGCGGAAGGGATAACCTGCGTTTTCGTGACTCATGACGAATCATTGATTGAATATGCTACAAGGGTTGTAAGAATTGACAGTGGAAAAGTAAAGTCTGATGAAACTGTTGAATGAGGTGATATTCTTGTTTGGACTACTTACAAAGCGTTTGGCAAGAAGCCTATGGCGAACAAAGATTCGACTCATCGCAGTGGTACTCATGGTGATGGTTGGTGTTTTCGCAGGTATTTCTTTTGCAGCATATGCTCATACAGCCTCAAGCATGTACGATGACATCTATGCGGATACTGATGAGGGAGTAAACCTTGCAGATATTTGGGTTGAAAATCCTAGTTGGGCATGGGATGGCAGTACTGCTGATTCAATTTGTGAGGAAATCGCAAATCAATGGCCCGATTCAGATTTAGTGCTAAATGAATGCGAACCTCGTTTGAAACTCGATGGAGTCATGTTTCACACAAATGAGGATGGTGAAGAATCAATCATACCTGCTGTTTGGCATGGTATTGACGAAGGATATGTCGACCGAGTGTGGTTTCCGGACCACGATTGCTGCTCAGGTGTTATGGCCAGTGCAGATGATGAGATAGTCGTCGATGTAAGGGTGGCTGAAGGAATGAATGTTGAGATTGGTGATAGTATTTCGATAGGTTCCGGAGCAGGAAGCATGGATTACACCATTGTGGGTATTGGTCATCATTCAAATCATCTGTACTTTGCCCAGAGTGGCTCATTATTTCCTGCAGAACCTGGAACATTTGCTACTGGATATTTGACTTCAGGAGGCCTTGAAAAATTGGCAAATCTTAGTTCTGGTTCTGCAAATCTTCTCCTCATCGATATAGTTGGGACTCCAGAGTATGATTTACAGACGACCACCGAAATCGAAGGCGAAGAACTCAGTTTAATTATTGTAGAACTAGCTTCTATCTTACAAGATATTGATGATTCTCCTTCATTGGTTTACAGTCGTTCAGGAATCGAATCAGTAGAATTACTCCGTACTGATGCCGAAGGTGCAATGTCGATGTATGTTCCAGTTACTGCAATGATCGCAATAGTTGCTGGAATAACCATCTTCTTGAGTCTTCAGAGGTTGGTACAATCTCAGGCTAGAGAGATTGCAATATTGCGAACACTCGGAATTCCGCGAAATGCTATAATTCCAGGATATATCTTGATGCCCATTTTAATAGGTTTAATCGGTTGTTTATTTGGTATAATTCTTGGAGTATTATTGGGTGCTCCCGCCATGTTGAATATGTATGAAGGATTACTGGGGATTCCAATTATTGAACCTGCAGATGTAACCCCTATCCTTCTGCAAATTTCTGGAATCGCGATGTTAATTGTTTTGTTTTCTGGAATTTTTCCAGCTATCCAAGCCTCTAGACTACAGCCTCTGGAAATCATGCGTGGCCAACATCAGATTAGACTCTCGTCTCGAGGTCTACAGAAGTTAACTTCGAGATTACCTTCTACAGTTGGTCTAACTATCAGGTCTAGCATTAGAAAACCAACTAGGCTAGCCTTCACATTCGTTGCTGTCGGCCTGTCAATGCTAATTTTTGGCAGTATGACACTGATGATGGCTACAATGGAAGATGCTGTAGTTGGCAATGTTGAGAATAACCAGAATTGGGACGCTCAAGTTATTGTTCCCTTCGGAGGGGAGGTGGCAGTGAATGAATGGGCTGATGAGAGAGGTGCTTCTCATGAGTCGATGTTAGTTTTCCCAGCTAACCCAGAGGGAGATACGAGGTATCTCTTGACCTATGGGTTGGATACGGTTTCTACTAACGATAATTCTATGATAGTTTTAGATCTTAAAGAAGGAACACTCCCTGTTGCTAATTCTGAAGTTACACAGGTGCTGGTTGATGAGGGATTGCAGCACTTTCTCGATTGGCAAATTGGACAAACTCAGACGATTATGTTTGGTTCAACTTCGTTGGATATTGAGATAACCGGTATTACTCAAGGAGAAGTGTCACGAACCGTGTATTTCCATCGCCAAGATCTCGTTCCAGTAGTGGGAATTGAAGCGACCTCTGTTTTGCTTGATTTGCCAGAGGGAGTCGAAGTTGACAATGAATTGGGCGAAATTTCACTTGGAGTTACTCAAAAAGAGGACTTAATCAAAACCTTTGAGTCTCTTTTGAAACAACAACAAGCAATATACAATTCAATTCTTGCGCTTGGAATAATCATTGCAATTGTTGTTTTATTCAATACACTAATCATGAATCTTGCAGAACGAGACGTAGAGATTGCGACACTAAGAGTGCTTGGTGCTCCAATCAACAGGATAGGTGGGATGATGCTGGGTGAACATATCGCTATTGGTTTGATAGGCGGCATTCTCGCCACCATTTTCACCATATTTGGCACTCAAGCATTAATTTCTACATTTGTTCAATGGGCATTTTATCTGACTGTGAAGTCTGATTTCATGGTTGCAGCACAACTTGTTGGCGTTGTTGTTTTCATCTCAGTAATTCTCACACCATACGGAATGTGGAGAATTAGTAGGATGGATTTAGTCGAGAAAGTCAAAGACCTATCTCAGTGAGCCCCCCTCATGCGCGTCGTCACCTGGAACTTGAATGGCATCCGAGCCGCAATCCGCAAAGGCTTGGATGACTTCATTGAGAGGATAGATGCAGACATCTGGTTACTCCAGGAAGTGCGTGCACTTCCTGAACAACTTCCAACAGACTGGACTCTTCCTGACGGTCACGAGGTCATCTGGCATCCGGCCGAACGCAAGGGGTATTCAGGGGTCGCCTCGATGTCTCGTGTTGGTATGGAGGAGCTTGGTCGTGGCATAGGAACTCAATTAGATCCTGATGATTTAGAGGGGCGTGTCTTAACCACGAAATGTGGTCCTCTAACTTGTATCAATATCTACTTGCCAAATGGAGGTTCTGGTCCCGAAAGACAAGCCTACAAAGATAGATGGTTGGAGGATTTGTTAGTTTGGGCCAAGAAATTCCTTGCTTCACCAGAACCTGCGATTTTAGTTGGAGATTTGAATATCGCTCATACAGAAAATGACATCTGGAATCCGAGCGGAAACAGACGCACATCCGGTTTCTTACCGCATGAGCGTGAGTGGTTCAGTCGTTTCCTTGACAGCGGCTGGCACGATTTACATCGAATCCACTTCGGTGAGCAGAAGGGGCCTTACACTTGGTGGTCAAATCGAGGCCAAGCACGGGCCTTAGATCGTGGCTGGAGGATTGATTATGTTCTGGCAAATAATGCTGCTTTTGCTTCTTTCAAAACCGCAGAGGTAAATCGGCAAGCGGGCTTAGATTGCTCGGACCACGCTCCACTAATCATTGATTTTGATTTTTGAATCATTCTCTTCGCTCCCTACGGGAGCGAGAATAATTGCTTGAATTGTTATAACATCCTTTCAATAAGAGAAGTGTAGGCGCAATTCCATGGCCGAGACATTGTTTGAACGCCTCGAACGCCTCCTTCCTGGTGGCCGAGGCGTTTGGATTCCAATGGATCACGGTATCTCTAACTATCCTGAGAAGGGACTTGATAGAATGGATGAGGTTGTTGATACCTGTATTCAATCCGGTGTTAATGCTATAGTTCTCCAGAAGGGTGCTCTGACTCATCATTTCGAACGTACTGGTTGGAATGGCTTCGTATGTCATGTATCGGTTTCAACAATCCACGCAGGAGATAATTCGGGCGACAAAGTACGAGTTGCCTCAGCCAAAGAATGTCAGTTTAGGGGTGCTTCAGCCTGTTCTGCTCAGGTCAATCTCGGTGACGAGGCTGAGCCTGAAATGATTGCAGAGATGGGTGAACTAACCGGTGAAGCAATCGCTCTTGGAATGCCAGTATTAGGTATGGTATATCCTCGTGGTCCAAACTTGAAAATTGCTGAAGATGATTCGACCGGAGGAGTTGCTCATGCGGCTCGTGTAGCTTGGGAATTGGGTTGTGATGTTGTTAAGGTGCCCTGGACTGGAGATTCAGAATCATTTGCTCAAGTCTGTGCATCAGTGCCGATTCCAGTTCTTATTGCCGGGGGTCCTCTTGGAACTTCTTTTGCAGATTTGCTAGAAATTGTCGAACAATCCGTCGCTGCCGGTGGTGCTGGAGTTTGTATGGGGAGACAGGTATTTGGTGCTGAGAATCCAGCCAACCATATTGCAGCACTTCGAGCAGTAATCAATGATGGAGTAAGTGCTTCTGAGGCAGCAGAGATGCTGAGGTGATAATTTGCAATTGTGGGTTGAGGCTACCCCTGAATCTTCTCTATTCGTTCAGGCGGATAGAGTTTGGACTGGTACAGCAGATGATGTTGCAGTTGTTCAATTGGATGATTATAATGGCCAAGAAGAGGCTATTTCTCTAATTGGCATGATTCCTTGGATTTTGATTAAGTGTTCTGATTGGACAATGATTCCTCTCGAGAATATTGTAGCGGCTGCATCTGGTTCTGGAACAAAAATCGCCGTTGCGATTTCTAAGAAAGTAGACCTGAGAGGTGCGGCCTTCGCTCTAGAGCATGGAGTTGATTGCATTCTACTTCCTGATGATGAGGAACTCTGGTTATCTGCCGTTGAAGTGGCTGGGGAAAGGGAGAAGGTCACTGAGAATAAAGAAACAAATTCAATTCTAGAATTTGCCAAAGTAACTTCTGTTGAATCAGGGGGTGTTGGTGAGAGAGTCTGTGTTGATCTTATCGAGAGACTGAGTCACGATGAAGGGATGTTAATTGGTTCATCTGCAAATGCCTTGGCATTGATTCACGGCGAGACTATACCGTCACAATTCGTACCATCTAGACCTTTCAGAGTTAACGCCGGAGCGGTTCATGCCTACTGCCTGATGGCTGATGGTTCGACTCGATACCTATGTGAATTGGAATCCGGAGATAAGGTGGCAATCATCGATTCAAGCGGAGCGCTACGTGATGCCTCAATTGGCCGTCTAAAAGTAGAGAGGCGTCCATTCCTATTGGTTAGATTCGAAGCATCTGGCTTATCCGGTCAAGTAATGGCTCAACAGGCTGAGACCGTACGCTTGATTTCTCAAGATAATCTAATTTCAGTCACCTCCCTCAAAGAAGGAGATCAATTCCTAGTTCGTTTTAGTTCAGGCATGCGCCATGTAGGACGTGAATTGACAGGAGTGATGAATGAGCGATGAGACTTCTGGGACAGGGTCGTGCATGTGGAGGAATCAGTCTTCTACATGCCGTAGGTTGTGGCAACGGCTGTGCCGCACCTATTGATCTCTGGACTCATGTCTCACTTACTGATGAGCCGCTAGAAATTTCTGAAGATGAACATAAATTACTCCAACTTCTTCTCGATGCTTGGAAAGCTAGAGATTTACCCATTCCTGATGGAAATTTGGGTTGGAAAATTAATTCTAACATACCCATCGGTATGGGTTTGAAATCAAGTTCTGCCCTACTCGTGGCTGCTATGGACGCTTTATCTCAAGCAACGGGTGTGATGATATCGGATGCAGTATGCTGTAACATTCTATCAGCAATACAAATACAGTCTGGATGTAGCATTACTGGAGGTAGGGATGATATTGTAGTATGCAATAACCATTCTACAATATTGGTAGATGTTTATGATGAGGTCGCTTGTAGGATAAAGAGGATAAATATGCCTCCTATGGAGGTATTTTTGATAATTAGAGATTTAGAAAAATCAAAGATTAATATCGCTGAGTTTGAGAATCGAAAAACCCGATTTGAGGAAATTGTCCTCGATTTAGTCAGTGGTAATCCTTTGCAGGCTTTCAGTAAGAACGGTCAATTGGTGGGTGAAGCAATTGGCGACAAAGATGCACTTGTAATTTGCGAGGACATTGAAATCCTGACCAATGGTAGGGCCGCAATTTCTGGTTCTGGTCCTGCAATTGCAGTTATTTGTCAGAGAGAAGAAAATCAGAAAATAATAGAACATCTAAAATCCAGAGGCCTTCAGTTCATACATACTAGGATTTATCAATATCCTGAATTGACTTGGGAGAGAGAACCATGGGAATGAGTTTGGGCGATTCAATTCGCGTCACTCTATTCGGTGAAAGCCATGGTCTATCTGTGGGCGCTCTCGTTGAAGGAATTCCTGCTGGAACTGAGATTGATATTGATGCTTTACTGATTGATATTGAGAGACGTAGACCCGGTAGAAAGGGGCTGAGTACACGTTCTGAGAGTGATGAATGTGAGATACTTTCAGGTGTTTACGAAGGTAAGGCAACAGGTTGGCCAATACTTCTCTTAACTCGTAATTCAGATGCTCGTTCTCGCGATTATTCATTCTTACCTGACCACCCAAGACCCGGTCATGCAGATTTACCTGAACAGATTCGTTCCGGCGGTTCTGCAGATCTCCGTGGCGGTGGCTCTCAATCAGCTCGTTTGACCTATGGATTAGTCACAGCCTCTAGTCAAGTTCGAGGTGTAATCAATTCATTGGGATGGCGTGTTGATGCACATTTGCATAGCGTTGGAGATATTGTCGCGGCTCCAATATTCAGTCTTGATAGAGATGCAGTTCTTCCTGAAGAATCTGACATGTCTCGCTTGAATTGTCGCGATGAAATCGCTAGCTCGTTATTTGCTAACCTGATTAATGAAGTTAGAATGGATGAGGATTCTATCGGTTCATCAGTAGAGTGCATAATTGAGGGATTGCCGTTGGGACTTGGTGAACCTTGGTTTGATGGTCTAGAACCAGCCCTTGCTCGCGGAATGATGGCGATTCCAGGAGCTCGTGCAGTTGAATTCTCTAAAGGTACTGAGTCTTCACGAATGAGAGGTTCTCAGCACAATGATGTCTGGCAAAAAGAAGGACAAATAGTAACTCTGGAAGGCTCTGCAGAAGGTTCTGCGGATGGTGCCCTTGGTGGTCGTTCCACAGGTGCTCCACTACGAATTGTCGTTCACTTCAAGCCACCTAGCAGCATTTCACGCGAGCAAAATACTCTACACCTTCCTAGTGGTGAAAAACAACCACTGAAGGTTAAGGGGCGTCACGACCCGGTCCTTGGTCCAAGAGCAGTTCCAGTTGTAGAAGCAGTTGCTAGGTTGGTAGTGGCAGATCTAGGAATGATGGGTGGATTTATTCCCGATTCTATTCATTCCTGACCTTCTCTCATATTTTGAATTCTCATTGGTAGATTTACTGCAAAGGCAGTAGCAATTACTGTGAATACTATTGCAGTACCCAAAGCCACACCATACACACTGGTAAGCTCTACGGATTCTTCCAATCGACTGGCTGCGACCTCGTCAAATATACCTACTAGAGCGGGAATAATCCGATTAATCAGAAGTGTAAGTAAAGCGACTGCACCAGCAATTATTGGTGTTATTCCAATTGATCGGTGATATTGGCTGATGATTTTTCCTTCACCCATTACGTAAACTTCTCCTGTGCGAATTGATGTATCGAGCATTGAGAAGCGAATAATCCCGCTTGTCAGTTCAAAGTACATCACTAGGAATAAGGCATAGAGAATTAGCAAAAACTTCTGTGCAATTTCATTTTCAGGAAGAAGATTAAGTCCAAACTCCACTTTACTTCCAGCGAATCTCAGAGTGATAAGTAGTAGCATTACATATGATACTAGAAGAGCTCTCTGATCTCTCTGGAAAATTCCATACATACCTCCAATGGCACCCGCTGCAAGGATAAGAAGATGGAATATTCCTGCAATTATTGGAATTCCAATTAGATTGGCTATGGAGAACCATGCAGTGCCCGAAACAGGGGTGATGATGTATGTAAGGAATGAGAGTAGGAGAAGAATTCCAGCAGAAGCCATTTGGAGTGTTGATACAGTATTGTTAGCAGGTAGGAACTTCATCGATGAAACGATAGGTCCTCCGAAGAATGACTCAATCCATGAAGGTACATGAATCTCAGGAATAGCGTCTTTTGGGATGTCTGTACTCGATTTTAGACGCCCAGCCGCTTTCTTTCTACTGGGGGCAGAAGAGCGGATGGTTTTACCATCATAAAGGTGAGAAGTATCGCTCGAACCTTCTGTTTTGATATCTTCAGCCATCATTTCACCTCTCAGAATCCTCTAGCTCCAGCAAGCGCGGTCGATAGCATCATTCCTGGTTCCCAATCCATTACGTTAGCACCTAGCCCTCGTAATTCACTAATCAGTATGTCTCTTTCTGTCTTTAGAACTTCGTAACCAGTTCGGTCAAGTCTTCGAGCATCAAACTCAAATTCTAGACTTGAAGGTGAAAGAATAGTCACATCGAAGTTACGCGCCCGGAGATCTCGTACAGCATCAATAATTGTCGGGTCATCCTCTAGTGGACTCATGATGATGATTGGACTTCCGCGGTTTATGTGCGGTAGAATCCTATTTGTTACCACCTTCAAGGGAGTGTTCCCCTTGGCCATGGCACCTGCAAGTTTTGTTAGGATGACATAGAGTTGCTTCTTCCCTGTATCCCGGTCTACTGAAACAATTTCATCACCATAGGTGACTAAACCGACTGAGTCCCGTCGTGATAAGAAATATTGGGCTAAACTAGCAGCAGCTCGTGTACTGTATACTAGTGAGTTTCGACTTACAGGTCCAGTCTCACTTACAGATCTACTGTCAATAATCAGAATAATGTCACTAACTGCATCACGTTCATACTCATTGACCATCATTTTACCAGATCTAGCCCAAGCCTTCCAATTCATTTTCTTCATTGGGTCTCCTGGGATGTATTCTCGTAGATTGTAGAAATTTGACCCTTCTCCTGGGTTGCGGATATTCACTGCGCCAGTGAAAATTTTCGGAACCCGACTCTTGATTAGAGCATCCTTGATATCTTCCATTTTCGGGAAGACAAGGAAATCATCGTAGAGATGGATTTCACGTTCATTGTGGAATAAACCAAATGCATCCTGAACACGGACACATACCGGCCCAATTGTGTAGAATCCACGGAGTGGTGCTTCAATAGTGTAAGAGATTTCAGTTTCTTTACGGCCACCGAGTTCCATTAAGACATAATTTGCGCCCTTCTTGATTCGCATCACTTCAGGCACGCGATCTCTAACTTCCAGAACCTTGGAGAGAGTTGAACGGTTCTGGATTCTTAGGACTACGTCTATTTCACCATCTTCAAAGACCCTAGCTGATGAAAGCTTCCTCATTGCAACTATTGATTGCAATTGAATACCCACGTCAGATTCTGCATCTTCGATTCTTCGACCGCTTGATGCTACGTCAGCGTGAGTTGTTCGGAATGCTGCATAGGTCAGGAAAGACAGGAGAACTACTGCGACAGTAACCAATTGTTGGTTGCGTAGAACTAAGCCGAGCAGATACAATGCTATCGCTAATGCAGCGAACATTGCTGATTTTCTACTCCATGCCATCGGCTCTACACCTCCTTGTTCTCAATTGTAAATTGTCTCATACAGTAGGTACTGGTACCTGACGGAGGATATCTGAGATAACTTCGTCATTTTCAAGTCCCTTAATTTGGTGCTCTGGCTTTAGAATCAATCTGTGTGCAACAGCAAGTGTTGCAATTGATTTCACATCGTCAGGAGTAACAAAGTCTCGACCTCTCATTGCAGCAGCAGCCCTACTCGTCTTGAGTAGTGCTTGCGAACCACGAGGTGAAGATCCGACTAATACTCGTGGATCTTCACGAGTTCGAGACACAACCTCAACCATGTACATGCGTACTGCAGGGTCTACGTAGACCTCTTCAATCGCCTGTTGCATAGCAACTACACGAGCAGGGTCTGTGATGACATCTACTTCGACTTCGTCCTTCTTTCGGGCGATACGTCGAGCTAGAATTTCATCTTCATCAGCACGGTCTGGATAACCAACACTCATCTTGAACATGAATCGGTCCAATTGAGCCTCTGGTAGAGGATAAGTTCCTTCTTGTTCAACAGGGTTCTGCGTAGCCATTGTTAGGAACGGCGCAGGTAGTTTATGGGTGGTGGTACCTATTGTCACTTGCTTCTCTTGCATAGCCTCAAGTAGAGCCGCCTGAGTCTTAGGCGGAGCACGGTTAATTTCGTCAGAAAGTAGTAAGTTACAGAAGATAGGTCCAGGCTTGAAACTGAATTCTCCCTTCTTAGCATCGTAGATATTGGTGCCTGTGATGTCCGCTGGCAGCAGATCAGGCGTGAATTGTACACGCTTGAAATCGCAACCGAGTGCATCGGCAAATGTATTCGTCATTAGGGTCTTTGCTAGACCGGGGTAATCCTCAAACAGTAGGTTACCATTAGCTAGAATGTTAATCATAACATTGTCAATTACGTGGCTCTTTCCGATGATTACTTTCTGCACTTCAGTACTAATTGCATGTCCAATAGCACCGACTGCAGTGAGTTTATCACTCATCTTCTTTGAACCACGAGCTTTCGCGGTCTTCTTTCCAGACGCTGCATCAGCGCCCTTGCTTGCTGCTTCTTTTTCACTCATTTTTTTCTCTCCATTTTTTTTCAGTTTCTGCCCCAGCGTCTAATTGCGACCATCAGTTGCCTCAATTCCTGGGGAGTGTATTTTCTGCTTTGGCTATAAGCCAATTCTGTGAGTCTCGGATCTCCGATCATCGTTTGTATCTCAGCAGGCGGTTTAATTGCCATCTGATCTCTAGTAAGGTCATAGTGTACTCTGACTTTGGTGAATAATGCCTGCTGGACTCGAGTCCGGTATGTGCTGGAATCTAATTTGTTTGGACGTTCTTTGAAACGAGTTAAATCAAACACATGTCTCCAATTTTCCTTTTCTGGAACTACCATCATTGCCACTAATAGTAGAAGTCCTACATTGAGAACCACTAACCATTTCAGGAAGGTATTCGAGGTAAGGAGAACTACTGTGCCCATTGCCTCTATGAATGGGGCTGAGATGACTCCTGTGACGTGACGACTTTCGTCAAAAACAATTTGAAAATTGCTATTATCATCTCGAACCGACTTAGCCAAATTCTTATTGTCGTGCTCCATTATATCATCAAGAAGAAGAGAGAAATATTCCTGATTGCCTTTCCAGTATGTTTCTCTTGTGACATCTAACCAACAATGTCCAGTGTACTGGTCACAAGACTCACTCATTCCGGTATTCTCGGCAGAAGCGAGATTCCAATTCCTGTTTGAAAATGCCTCTTCATCGGACACAAATACAATACTACCAGTCACGGGGAGTTCTTTCATATTCCCACCAACAATGCCTCCTGAGCCAGTAGTAACTTGATCGTATGCTGTGATATTTGGATAGTCTATCCTGATAATTAATGCCAAGTCTCCAGGCGCAGGATTCTTTGGGTCATCAGCACGCTGGTTGCCTTGTATATCGATAAAAGCAGAAGGAGATGCTGTTGCTAGGATATTGACATCCCGGCTCGCTGTAGTTTTTGGCATGTTATCACTCGCTAATGGTTCAAACTTCATTCCTGTTGGAGAGCGGAACATAACTGGTAATCTACAATGTTCTCTATTTTCTTCACGAACATCAACATCTACACATCCTTGACGTAGGTGTGCGTTCGCCATGTTATTCACATCTTCAGATACTGCAGCAAGGCTCCACACATTTTTCCAAGAGCCAGATATTGGATTTCCAGTTCCTTGATCATATTCCAACCAATACTGATTTTCATCTAAAAGAGGAGCATCAAAGAAAGTAACTCCAAATTTTGATGCAAGACGATTTGCATTAGTACCGTCTGCAGCTACAATCACCTTCCCACCTTTCTTTGTAACAAAATCATATATTGCTTCAGCCTCAGTCTCAGCAATAGGTTTCTCAGGTCCAATAATCAGTAATGCAGTACGGTGTGGATCCTTCCAATCGTTGACTAACATTGGTGTAGACATAGTATTGGCAATAAAGTAATCATCACCTTCTAGAGAACCTCTCATGTCGGTTACTTGGGCCAATCTTTGGTTATCATTATCTCCACCTGTTTGATAAGCAGAGTAGTAGGTTTCTTTGCCTACAACGAATGTCATTGGCAGTATCAAAAGTAGGACTAAAGTGACCGCGATGGAGCCAACCACGATGTTCGTGAAATTACCATCTTCACTTTTATCAGAGGCCATCTTGATTCCTTTCCTAACTAAGTTAGCGTACGCTAGGCATACCTACGCTTCACCGCGAGCCTCATACCACAGATATATGTTATTCACTATAGGACACAAGTGTAATTGCAATTATTGAGGTTTTGATGTTTTTATTACACCATTACAGTGACCCATTATTGGGGCAAACTGGTCACATTAGAACCCAATTTAAATGCGCTTAGAGTCTCTTATTAGTAATGCGCCAATTAGAGCACTGAAAATTATACTCAACCCCGGTGCTGGGAGGTTTGAAGAAACTACTTCAGTTGGGCTTTGAGTATCGTCATCGTCTCCATCATTATCGGAATTATCTGATGATGGAGCGGATTCAACTGTGACTCTAACAAAGTCTGATGATAACTGTGCACCATCCGCTCCGTTAGAGGCAACTGTTACTTCAATTCTACAATTTCTAGTAGGGTGGCTTTCTGAAGCAGTAATTTTTAGATCG
>MPLU02352931.1_pt1 | contig 34047 bp, 53 predicted proteins | sample 1617381 | NCBI WGS metagenome assembly MPLU02 (sample SAMN05944801, study PRJNA350692) | marine metagenome | biome: marine; feature: ODZ; material: water; isolation source: 90 m water sample filtered on 0.2 um supor filter | place: Pacific Ocean | collected 2012-04-08 | depth 90m m
AAAGCAGGGAACCAATTCGGTTAGCGAAATCGCTGAAGACCACAGAATAAAGCAGCAGCTAACTGGTGCGAAACTAACCGCTGCATGGGAAGAGGTTACACTCATAGCAAGCAAAACCCTGCTTCCCGTACTTCAGGGCTTGGTTGGTGATCCAACGAAGATTCAGGGGATGATGTTGGCGGTTACAGGCATGTTTGAGGTTTTTGCAGGCTTAGGTAAAACAGTCGGATTCGTAGCAGAGCAGTTTGGTTTTCTTGCAGATGAAATGAAGAAAAGAACCAAGGGCGCGAAAGAGGATCGCCGGCTAGCTGAAAACATAAATCCAGCCATTAAAGAGAACCTTCGGAAGCAGGCAGCATTGAAGGCAACGATTCATGGTAGTGGAGGCAAGTGGGCACCCAAAGAGGCCCGGTTGGCAGCACTGAAGGCTGAGGAGCGTACCTTGCTGGGCGAAAAAGAAGAGCTGAAGTATGGCCGCTTCGGACATATCCCTGGCTTCACGAGGCTACTAAGAGACGCGGATGGGAACGTGCAGACTGGACCGGGTGGAGCAGTTGCTCCTCAACCAACACGAGACTTTGGTAGGGAGGAGTTCATTGGCCAGTTGATGGAAATGGGCATGTCGCAGGAAGAGGCTGCTGGTTTTGCCGCAACAGCAACCAAGAAGTCAAAGGGTACTCTGGCAGAACGTGGAGACTGGCTGAAGCGCGGCGGGCTCAGTGCCAAAGGGCCGGGGTACTTGGCCGGCAACGGTGTTCTAGCGACTGGTCGGAACAACTTTCACCCGGCACAATTTAGGCAGCTAACAGGTCAGTACATGCAGTCGCTTGTTAATACGCGCAGGCGTATTGCCGATCCCGATACAGACCAACCATGGGGCACTCCCATGGGAAAGAGGCATGGCCAGATGACCTATCTCGGTTCAGAGGGTCAAATCGTAGGGGCTAAATTCACAGTGGCAAATGCGAACATCGGCGTACCAGGCACACTGGTTGTTAGCGCAGACACCGTTCAGATAAAAGGTGCCGGAGGCGGCTCTCCGGCGCACCCTGGTCAGCCTGATCAGTCTGTTGAGCCTAATTATACACCCCTCTAAACAAAACTTACTATGGCACTCAAGCATTCTATCATTGGGCAGTTACCAAAGATGACATGGCGTGGCCTTGAGTCGCCACCCTATGATTCAGCGTCAATCTCCGGCAGCTTCTCTCTAGCGGAGCATCGATATCCATATATAAACGGGGCGTCTCACGACAATGTGGGTGCCGATCCCGTTCCCATGAAATTTAGGCTTCACTTTCTATCCAACTTGGGGCCTGACTATTTCCCCAAGTTGTTTACGGAATGGTTTAATGCCGTTGCCGTAGACGGCACGAAGGGCAAGTTGCAGCATCCAGTCTATGGGTTGACATGGGCTATGGTTAAAGACTGGAGCGTTGACGTCAGTGCCGACAGGGACTCAGGGGCGATAATGGAAGTCTCTTTTATAGAGACATTGCCAGATCCGTCAGTTGCGGGCTTTGTTCCTCTCGAACTAGACATAGCTGGCATGAAAGCTGCGGCAGAAGCTATAGATATAGATTACTCAAAACTGAAACTTCCGTGGCCCGATGGGGTAGGGGAAACAAGCCTCTTGGATATGGTCAAAAAGATTGATGGTATGGCTACGCAGGCACGGGCTACTGTTGAGGGCTACCTCAACCAGTCTTTGGGTACTATCGAAGCGGTTATGAATAGCGCAGAGTCATTTGGCGACAACGCAAAGTGGGCGCTGGGCGGCAATCTGATTACTCTATGGAATGGAGTGAAAGACCTGGGCGACAAGGCGGGTGTTAAAACCAGGGTCACAGCCAAGTACGCTGTGAAGAGCGATACGAACCTTGATCGTGTTTCAGAGGCCACTGGCAATACGGTGGGAGAGCTGATCGGTCTTAACGAGTCGCTGCTGGACAGCCCCAAGATCAAGAAGGGGAGTGTGGTGACTTATTATACTGACAAAGAGTTCAACTCTTTCTTGGACGACGCAAGCGATTCGTTAGGGGTCTAAGATGGGTGTTGATTCCCAGGGACTATCTCTACGGATTTACTTCCCCACCTCTGGCAAAAAGCAAGCGGTTGAGGTCTGGACTGACTTTTCTCTTTCAGAAGGTTTTTTGGATCCACTCGGCTCCTTCTCCTTCACACTGTATCCAACTCCAGAGAACTTCGAGCTGATGAGAGAACGTTTTGCCAAAGGGCAGAGCGCGCGACTAGAGGTCGGGGGCCAGCCGCAAATGACAGGGGTCGTAACAACCCAGACGATCTCGATGAGTCGTCGCGGCACCTCGATAAGGGTTGATATGAAGAGTATGCTTGCAGCCCCTTATGAAGCAAGCGTGAGCCCAACTTACACCCTTAGTTCCAAGTCGGATATTCCCATATCGCAGCTCATCATGGTCTTGATGGCTCCGTATTTTTATTCGAGTGAGAGGACAGATCTTCTGTCTTTGACGTCCAACGTAGGAACTGACCTGCTTGCCCGCAGCGGGCTTCCAGCTGGCAAATACATGATGCCAGCGCCAGTCCCAATTACAACACTGAAAGCTCGTCAGCTAAAAGCAAAGCGGGGGGAAACTGTATACTCTTTTATCTCTCGCATTATATCTCGAATGGGGTTCATTCTAAAAACAGACGCTTACGGCGGCTTACTTTTAGATGTTCCGCTTTACGGCTTGCCGCCAATGTACACCCTTGCGGACGCTGGTGGGAGCGGAGGTGACGATGCAACAGATCTCATGTTGGACGGCATCACTGTCATCGACTCAAATGACAGACAGTTTAGCGAGGTTGTTGTTAGCGGACAGGCACTGATGAGGAAGCCGTCTGGGAAGGGGAAGGCCGTTAATCCTCTTAAAGGTGGCAAAACGCCGCCAAAGCCTGGTCCGGTTAGAGCTAACAAGCCGATTGGCGGCGTGAGGGTGGCTGGGGCTGTTGATGTTTACAGCGATGACTACGCCAACACGAATAATTGGAAGGCCATTCCTGCCGGCAAAAAAAGGATGGTGTTCCCCTATAAGTCGGTTGCATATAAGAGCCTTGAGCGCGGTAGGCACCACTATTCGAGCAACCAGTGGCAACCATATAAGCCGAAGTATGTTGAGGACAAGATGTCCCGCGATAGTGCGAGGTGTGAGGTTTTTGCAGAACTTCTTTTGGGACTAAAGAGCCCAGGCGGCTTTAAGATAACGTGTTCCGTTGCTGGTTTTCAGGCAAAAACTGGAGCCCTATGGACGCCAAATACGGTGGTGAGAGTGAAGATCGATAAGCTGAACATTGACGAAGATATGTGGATTTTTGCACGCGAATTTACGGCAAGTCGCGGGAGGGGTCAGATCACCAAGCTCACCCTATTGCCGATGGGTGCTTTGGTTCTTGGGGGCTTAGGGTAGTGATTATCTCGACATATTCTCAGTTCAGAACTAACTTTTCAAGCGGCGCTTACCCTATCGAGCCTGACGGGCTGCGCCAATGGCCCGCTGCCGAGGTTCGTAGGGCCGGTTCAGGCTTTGGTGATACAGGTAGCACCCTCATCAACATCCCAAAGCCGCCACGCAACTATGCGCCGCTAAGCATTAGCTGCAACAACTTCCTCCCAGACGCCGTTCCGTTCACATCAGAGTACCAGTGGTTTAGCAGCAGCCGCACCCAAGACCCTGGCTCATTTGCGCTCATGCCCAACACGGCTACTCTGAGATTTGTGTCTATTGTAGGGGGAGAGATCCTTGACACGGTGGATGGCGGCACAACGTGGACGAAGAAAACTAACCCAACAGCATCAGCAGCCGGGTTTCAGAGCGTGTCATCGCCCTCAACGACTCATCGGTGGGCAGTGGGGGGCGATGGGATAATAATCGCTAGCCAAACCAGCGGGCAAACGTGGCAGACCCAAACCAGCGGGACAGCAAACGACCTCAATAGCGTTGATTTTATTGACAATTCCGAGGGGTGGGCAGCTGGCGCTGGGAATGTCGTGTTGTACACAAGTAACGGGGGTACTACTTGGGCATCGGTTGCAACGGGAGCCGTTTGGGATATCTCAGCGATTAGTTTTCTCAGTGGCGGCCGTGGCATCGTGGCGGGGGATGCGGGCAATACTCTCTGGACGTCAAATGGCGGTGTAACCTGGAACAGCGTTCCCCTCGGAATCGTAACAGCCGTTAATGATATAGACCTTTTGCCAACAGCTGTTGGCTGGGCCGTCTCGGAACAGGGATATATATTCAAGACATCGAATGCTGGCTCAACGTATTCTCAACAGTTTAGCGGGGGTACGCCGAACTCGCTGAGGGGCGTTTGCGCGGTGAGCAGCAGTACCGCTTACGTTGTCGGTGAGAACGGCTACATTATAAAAACCAGCGATGGCGGTACAACATGGTCCGTTCAGACGAGCGGGGTAACGGCTACGCTCATCGACGTTAAGTTTGTCAGTGCGTTGATGGGGTGGGTATGCGGATACGATTACGAGACAAACTCAGCTGTCATTCTTTACACTTCTGATGGCGGGGCGACTTGGGAAGTTCAGTCAGGTCGCTCTAATGTTGCGCCCCTTGGGATTGACTCTCCTCGTGTGAACATGGGAGCGCTGAGTTTTAGTGGCTCCATTACGCTTGCTATAAACTCAATCAACCCCCCGTCTACTCCCCTGACTCCAGAGGCGGTCGCAACAACATTCAAGAACTGCCACCTTTATGTTCAGCGTCTTTCTGACAGTGCGATTCAGTGGGTTGACTTGCTGCGTGCAATGGTGGCTAATACGGGGTAGATATGGCAAGAGATAGTGAATGGTCTTATTCCGATCTTTTGGTTTCATCTGTTGAAGATGGTCGGATAACAGTAACGCTTGGCGACAATCGGTACGACGAGGGTGAAACCGAAGGGGTAATAGCCGATTGCCAGAGTGTTGGTGGTCCGGACGGCTTTTACTCAGTCCCTGCTGTTGCCGATGAGAACGGATCTCCACAGGCGTTCTCCCACACCATTGGTAACGAAAGTTTTGTTTTTGGAACCTGGGATAACAGGTCAATTGCCAATTGCGGGAGTTTGAAGCCGGGTGATCGGGCTATTGTTACCACTGGGCCAACCAGGTTGCTTGTTAAGGACTCTTCAGATTCCATTAACATGGTGACCAAGGCGGCCGACTTGCCTGAAGAGAAAGATGCGACTACTGGCGCGGTCTTGACAGACATGGGCATCTCTCTTGTTGGGGACAACAACGGAGAGTCAAATATCAGCCTTACCCTAGGAACATCGATTATCCAAATAACTAAAGATAAGATATTGTTGTCAGCCGGGGGCACTCAGCTCGTCATCGACAAGAAGGGGGTAGCCATTCACGGAGACAACTTTATGTGCAACACGGGCGGTGGAAACCTCGGCGTTTTGGGGCCTGGAGCAGCGCCTCCAGTTGGGGCGATGTCGGTGCTTATGGGACCAATGGGTCAAGCGGGTGTGGCATCGATTAAGTGGACCGTATCATGAGCGCGTGCTCAATACCTTCGTTTGAGCTTCCGTCGCTCCCATCTATTCCGATTCCTCCGCTTCCAGATTTACCGGAGTTGCCGTTGCCCCCTTTCCCCGATCTCGGCATACCCATAAAGATTCCATCGTTTTCCTTGCCGTCGCTCCCTTCTATTCCGATCCCTCCGCTTCCAGATTTGCCGGAGTTGCCTCTTCCGCCTTTTCCAGATCTTGGGATTCCCATAAAGATTCCATCGTTTTCTCTTCCACCATTTCCCTCTATTCCGATCCCTCCGCTTCCAGATTTACCGGAGTTGCCATCGATCCCCCTTTGCCCCCTGGACTAACGAAATGGCGCTTTTAGCAGGAACAGTTGCACTGACGCCAGACGGCACCGCTATAACCTCTGGGTTAGCAGGCGCTATCTACGACCAGTTCGTAAACAATTATCACACAGACCACGCCGGCACCGGGGAGGTAATGCCGACTGGGGCAGAGTCATATCCAATCAAAAAAGGATATATGGTTCTGGCAAACAACCTGGCAACTGCGATTGTGACTTACGTGACAGCTAACGCGCAGGTTAGCACCTCGGTTTCGGTGGTCAGCGTTTCTGGCGTTACAACTGGCCCTGGCAGCTCTGGCCCAGGCTCAGGGACAGGGACAGGTACGATTCTATGACCTACTCCACTGGGCCGTATTCTAAGTTTACCTCCCTGCCGGTGCCCCCAAGACCGGAAGTCCACTCTTCGCGCAAGATTAACTTCACCACTAAGCAGTATGAGATTGATACAGTTACAGGTGGCTTCTTGGGGATGCCTTCAGTTGCTCAGCGAGTAGCGATGCTTGTTAGTTTTGAGGTAAAAGACGCTAAGTTCATCACGCCTCCAGAGAATGAGAAAACCAAAGATTCTATTGTTGAGGCTCTAAAGGAGCTGACAGATTCTGATCCTCCTGCAATCAAGTTGACGTCCGTGGAGGTGGGGAGCGATTCCGCTGGCACTGCCTACAGGCGAATTATCTACACTGACCTTCTGGAAGGTACAGGAATAGACCAAACCGTACAGCTAAAGTGATTTTATGGCACTCCCCACAGTAGGCAATGTTTCATACCCCACCCCGGATGAGATCCTAAACCAACTCCTTTCCGATATTCGCTACCAGTACGCTCGCATTGGGGTTGACGTAAACGTTTCTCGGGGTAGCGAAATTTATATACGCTCCAAGGCGTTGGCTAGTCGGGTATCGATTGCGATTGCAAACAATCAGATATCGTTATCAAAGCTATCTCCGCTAACTTCAACTGGGGATACCCTATCGGAGCTGGCTGGCGTCTATGGCATATCTAGGCGAGCCGCCACGGCAGCGGCTGGCAATGTGATTGTTACGGTTATTGGCGGTGGAACTGTGACAATTCCAGCCGGCTTCGCCTGCACATCCCCGGACGGCATTCAGTATCAAACCTCAGTTTCCTCTACAGTGCTAAACGGCGAGGCTGTTGCTGTGGCAGCCGTATCCTTTGGCAAAAACACTGACCAAGCGGCCCTTGCTGTTCTGACTTGGGATAATGCGTCTATCGGCAACCTTGGTCAAAACTGCACTGTTGATAGTGGTGGAATAGACGGTGGCGCTGATGAGGACGACGACGATACTCTTAGGGCACGTCTCGTTGAAAGACTGAGCTATCCAGCTGAGGGAGGCAACTGGGCTCAAGTGAAGCAGTTAGCCGAAAAGTCCTCGGCGGCGGTCCAGTCCGCTTTCATATATACTGCTGTACGCGGCCCAGGGAGTTACGATGTGGCACTGTCGAAGGTGGGTACAGACCGTCAGCTCAGCTTGTCAAATGTGAACACCGTGGCAGCGGCCATACTTGCTGAAATGCCCGGTAGCGCCGACTTAAATTGCACCTCGGTGGCACCGGAATATGTAGATGCGATTATAGATGCGCGCCTACCTCTCCCCGTAAATGCTGGGGGTGTTGGCGACGGCTGGAGAGATGCTACCCCGTGGCCAAGCATCAGTGAGGCTCCGGGTGTCTATGCGCAGGTCACAAGTGTTGCCAACCTCCTTACGGTAAGTCAGATTACCGTAGATTCTACCTCTGCTGACCCACCAAAGGCTGGTGACAGGTTTGGAATTTGGAATCCGGGGGGAGGTGCCAATGGGGACGGTGAGATGGCAGAATTTGCCATTCTTGCGGTGGGTGGCGGCTCTGGAGCTTATGTAATCACTATTGATACTGCTCAGTCCGACGCTATCAACTTTATTACAACGGGGATGTATTGCTCAGCGGGGGCTTCGAGCTTAAAAGCCTACAGCGCAGCTTTCCTGGCAGCCGTTCAGGGTCTTGGCCCTGGTGAAAAAACAGGCAATACGGACATCCTCCCCCGTGGCGGCAGAAAGCCCGGTCCTGACATTAGTTACCCGACAACACTGTCGTCTCTAACATTGGCATCTGTAACCAATACTTATGGTGAGGTTATGAGCCTCAGTTTTGCGGCTCGATTTGCAACAGGAACAGCCACCCCGCTAAGCTCTCCCAGCTTACCTTCTACAACGGCTGATCCTCCCAATGTTCTCGTTTTGAAGAACCTGTCATTCAGGAGACTTATCTGAAATGGACCCTAAGACTTTAGGCAGCTATGGCGGCCCTAAGATTGACGCCCTGCCGGTTTCCAACCCGGAGACGCAAGTGGCAGCATCCGAGATGAATCGGTATCTGGAAGACATGGCGCAGGCGACTAGAACCGTCCTGCGGGCAGCCGTGACCTTCCCCACTGATGCAGCTGCGGCTCCTCTAACAATCCCCCCAGGCAGCATCACCAACCGGAGTGTTTGGGGTAGCGGAGGGGCGCAGAAACCGGTGGTCACGAAGACCGGGGTCGGGCTGTACACCATAACTTACCCGGCTACTTTTACCGATGCGCTATCAACAGTGGAAACTGTTGCGTTCTTTGCCGGCCATGTAAGCTGCATGAGTACCAACTCCGGCGACATCCTGACAGCTCGAACTCTTACCGTTGCCGCCAACGTGGTGACAATCGGAGTATACGCTTCTGGCGCACTGGCTGACGTTGGGAATGTTTCCGCTGCCGTGTTCCCTGTCACAGTCTGGTTGCTCTAATGGCTATTGGGCTTGGAGCAACTAACCCGATTCCATTTTATATGGGCGGGGGAGACTCGTTTGTTGAGGATGAGCAGCAGGTCATCTTGAGCACGATGCAGCCGGCTCTCGATCCAGACTCATCTACGGGGAACTACGCGGAGGCTTATGGTGAGGCCATTGCCATTGCCATGATCTGGGCCGTAAACAAAAGGCTTGCCAACCAGGCGGTTCCTGAGCGGATGATGGAAAACCTTACCGTCTGGGAGGAGGCTTGCGGAATGAGGCCCACGGTGGATGAGTTTGACATCACCCGAAGGGCTAGGCTGAGCGCAAAGTTTAGGGCGACATCCAACAATGCACTTGGTGATATCTCGGCGGCTGCCAGCAAGTTGCTAGGAAGTAACTTTGTAGCGCTTCACAAAACCGATCCAACTGACTGGATAACCTATTGGCCGGGAATTAACCCAGGGCCACCAGGGCTTGAATGGTCAAGCAACCGAGCGAAGGTATCGGTTCAAATGGATGAAAGCAACCTTGACAATAAGGAGCTTGCCTCAAAACAACAATCTCTGGTGAACCAACTAGACGGGATGATTCCGTCGTGGATGAGTTTTCAGGTCGGTGTTGGCGTGTCCTTTTTGGCAGGTGTTGGTATTGTAGGAAAGACAATCGTATGACGTTTCCAATTCAAAAACTGGGTGGCTGGACGGACAACCTTGATACCATTACGGGTCAGCAGATCACGAACATTGATGTCAACTTGCACCGGGCTTTAGATGGTGCCTCCGGTGGCTCCTACACTCCAGCTGCGCCCATAGTTGTTGGGGGGACAGGGGGACTCGACATTCAAAATGGTGTCAGCACAACGATGACTGGCCCCATTACGCTTCAGGGCGCAGGGGCGCACATTCTGTATAGAATCGACCGCACATCGATTATCCCCACGGCGGCCCCCTGGTCAGGAACAATAGACACATCCAGTGATATCTACCTCGTTGGAGCGCCGTGCGTAAACACGGTATCGGTGGGCATTAACATCACAAACGGTGCGATGGAGATCCCCACGGAGGGGCAAAGGCTCGTTATCCGAAAGTATCCAGACAGTGTTAACGACACTACGGCCCTAACGCTTCACCAGGACACGTGGGCTGGAACCCAAATTCTATCTCTCCCGCCACTCAACACGTTGGCTTTTCCAGCGGGCAACGGGTATGTAGATGCTGAGCTTGTGTTCAATGGAACATCTAGCTTGTGGGAAGTTGTCCGCTGTCACTCTCAGTGTACGCCATGACGTTTCCACTTGTAAAACCAGCTGGTTGGACGGATGGCGTTGATCCGATCACAGCTTCGGAGATGTCCACGCTGGACGCAAACCTTGCCTCTGCGATAGATGGCCACTCGGGCGGATCATACGCGCCATCTGCCGCTCTCCAGATAGGCGGCTCTGGCCTGGAGATAAGCAATTGCGCAGCCCATCAGGTTCGTGGAAATTACTCACTCAACCATGCCAAGGCGGCCATCAAGTACCGGGTTGACCGGACAACCGTGAACCCGGCAACGGCGACAGAATACCGAATCGACACATCTAATGATATTTACATCACATCGGGGCCTGCAACAGTTGCCCTGGTGAATGTTGTGCTCAACGTTTCAGCGGATGGCTATGTTGCCCCAGCTGACGGGGCACGTATTATCTTTCGGAAGCACGTAAACATCCCTGGCCCACAGACAGACCTGATGACGATAACAATTTACAACGATGACACCGCCGCCTCGTCGAGGCTTGCCAGCTTTGTTGGCCTTTCGCTTATTGGGGGGGCAAACCCTTACATTACGGCAACGTTTTTGTTTGATGCCATTGCTGGAGAATGGACTGTAGAGAGCGCTGAACAGCGCGTACAGATGTGAGATATGAGCGTTGATTGTATCCCCCAGTATCCGGTCGCCTCTGAGGAACTAACCCTTTCGCTGTCTGCGGCGACTGGTACAAAGTTTGGCTTTGAGCTGACGAGCGCCCCCTCTACCAGCACTCTAACCAACGGGCTCTTGTTCATCGATAAGCCCGTTGGTTACTCTTACCCAGCGTCCCCCCTCCTGGGTGCTTCGGAAAAGGTTCTGTCCTCAACGTTCACCCCGGATGTGGCGGGTGAATACACCTTTAAGGCATACGATATGCGTGAGGTGGTTGGGACGCCTGCCTTTGGTGGCGACCCAAGTGGGGAGACTCGCTATGAGTTGCTGGGGACTCAGACGGGCACTGTCAAGGTGGGTGCCCTTATGGAGCTTCCCATTGCAACGACTGATGGGAATGGTGGAACTCTTCAGCTGCGCGTTGTTGGTGAATACATTAGGGGCGCATCTTTTGTTGATCATCTTACAGAGACTGGAAGGCTGGCAGCTTTGCAGGATGACGTTGTGACATCACTGGCTAATGTAGTTGGCAAGTCGATTGATGATGCTTCGACTGACTTTCTTCCCGCATTAAAAGAGCTGAGAGACAAGTATAACGGCGAACCTCTGGTGAAAACTTCGGTGGGGGCAACCTCTGGGCACAGGGCAAGGGGAGGCAATGGCCGCGTTCATTTTGCCCCAGATACTGTGAATGTTCTCAATGCTGGGATCCCGTTCTCGCTAAAGTTTGCGGTAAAGCTGGTGAACGACCTGCGAGAAAAACTATTGGGCCACCTAGAGGACTCCATGAAGTACGCGGTACCGGCAGCGGTTGCCGCGCCGTATAACCAATGGGACTCTTTCTGGCACTTCACCGCTGAGGACCAGACGAACTCCACCTCTCCTGTTTACACCACGGTTGGAAGCGCAAGGGGAACTCCTGGGGCAGACACCACTACAACCCCCATCGTTGACTCGGCCATCGACCTTCCTACTGCGACAGTTCTTCTCTGTGAGCTTCGGTGGCGAGTGTTTGATCGCCACATTCGGCTTGGGCACGGCCCGGCGTCAGACCACCCTTGGTTAAGTCAGGACATGTCATCTGCTCCTCATATCAACTTCCAGCCAGAGCTGAGTCACGATGAGTTAGATCAAACGGGCAAGTCTCCAATCGACCATATTATTATAGATTATTTGGATACCATGGTCCGCATGGACCCGAACTTCACCCCGCCAGCTGCCGAGGGCGCTGGCATGACCAACATGGCCCACAAGTACGGCTTCGTTATTAAGAGCTAAGTTATGGCATCACCAGCATTCAAGATCAACGGGAGCGCAACGCCTGCCTCAGTGGCTTCGGGGGGAGCTGTCACAGCAGTCCTAGACAGCATCGACGGGGTGGTAACCGTGGCGTGGTCGATCATCCGCACTGACGATACGTCAGCCACGACAGATTATACGTTGGTGCAAAGCGGGTCTGTCGGCCAGCAGTGCGCAACGACGGCACTAACAGACGGGAAGTCGGCAGCCCTTCAGTGCATTGTCAACGGAGGGATAGACCCACAAACGGGGCTCCCCTCAAGCACGATGACGGCCGTCGCGAAGTTCTACGTGCCCACAGCGACCGGCTACATGGTCCTCAACGCGGGGGAGTTCACAGACGGCAACAACGAATCTAGCTCCACCTTCGGAGCCGTCCTTCCGGTAAATTCATCCATCCGAGAGGCAGGGCTTGCCGGCCCCCCATCGGGAGCTGCTGGCGGTCAGCTATCTGGCACCTACCCAAACCCAAGTGTTGCTGGGCTAACAGAAACATCTGGCCCAACAGCTCTTGCGCTGGGAGCAGTTGCTGACGGAGAGGTTTTAGTTCGCTCGGGAGCAACCATCATAGGAACTGTCGGGCCGCCTCCCAGCGGAGCGGCTGGTGGTCAGCTCTCGGGAACGTACCCCAACCCAGGAGTCGCTGGTTTAACAGAAACGAGTGGCCCAACAGCTCTTGCGTTAGGCGCGGTGGCTGACGGAGAGGTTCTAGTTCGCTCGGGAGCAACGGTGGTTGGGGCCGCTGGAGCTGCCCCAACCGGAGCCGCTGGTGGCCAGCTCTCGGGCACGTACCCAAACCCGGACGTTGCTGGCTTTACGGAAACATCTGGCCCTCAAGCTCTCACCATCGGAGATATTGATAATGGCCAGCCGCTCATCCGCAGTGGAAACACTGTTATTGGGTCACCTCTTGTCACAGTAACCCCGGTGGTAACAACATTCACCACCGACTGTCGGCTGGGGAACATGTTCTTTATGCAGATGACAGGCGGCGCGGACACGCTTGCTAACCCCCTCGGCCTGCAAGACGGCTGTAGTTACGTTTGGGTTATTGAGCAGAACGGCGCAGGCGTTGGAACGCTCAACTACGGAGCGCTGTTTAAGTGGCCAAGCGGCACCCCGTTTGTTGTAACTGCGGTAGTTAGCGCCATCGATATCGTTTCAGCGGTATGCCGTGGTGGAAACCTGTACGCCGTGGGGAATGCGAACTTCTCATGAGCCCACTGCCCCACCCAGTGTCGTTTCTAAAGTCTGGTACTACTCCGGCTTTTAGCGAAACAAAGTCGGTCCTGTTCGACGGTGTGGACGATTACCTTAGTGTTGGGGACACGTCTGACTTTGCAGGATCTAACCAGTCGTTCTCTCTCGTCGCCTGGTTCAAGACAAGCGCTGCCGGGTCAACGATGGACATTATCTCCCGTTATGGGGCGACTGTAGCAGAGCGCGACTTCACGTTACAGATGACCTCCTCTAACCAGATATCTATTTATCTGCTGACGGTGGCCCATGGCGGCAAGACTGTAACAACGACTAGCACATATAACGACAACGTGTGGCATCTCGCGGTTGCTACATACGACTACGCAAGCACCACGCTGACCATTGATATTGATGGCGGGGCCGAGCGCGTTAGCAATTCCTCAGTGCCGACCCGAAAAGATGTGACAGTTAATATGGATATTGGCCGGCGCAGTAACACGGCAGCGCTCCTGTGGAACGGTGGACTAGACGAGATTGCGTACTACAACGACGCCCTATCTGCTGCTGAGTGCATTGCAATCTACAATGGCGGCACGCCCATTGATCTAAACGCTCACACTGCCACTCGTCAGAACCTCGTATCTTGGTGGCGGATGGGTGACTCTCAATATGACAGCACCGACAGCTCGCTATCGTATGCCCGAATCTACGACATCATGAGCCTCAACAATGGCACGCCCGTCAATATGACTGCTGGCGACATTGTTCTCGATGTTCCTCCGAGTGCAGCGACCTGGGCTAACGACTACTCTGGCTGGTTCGACGCGGGAGACGATTATCTCGAAGGCAGCACGACGCTTCTCAACTTCGATTCCACTGACTCTTGGTCTGTAAACCTCTGGTGCCGCACGGACACTATATCGCAGAATGCGTACCTGGTATCGAAGATCGACGCGGCTGGAGTTAACGCTGGTTGGGGCGTGGGAATATATCAAGATCGGCCGATCATGGTCTTCATCCACGATCTGGGAGCCGGCTGGCAAGTCGAGCGCGGGGCAGCGCCGTCCACGGGCTACTTGTCGAACGATTGCTGGCACATGCTCACCTACACTTACGACGGCTCGGAAGACGTGACTGGAATGAAGATGTACGTCGATGGCGTAGAGGTGGGCTCCTACACTAACTATGCGAACAACATCCAGAGCCCATCAACGAGCACAGGCGCGCTACTGGTCGGCAGTGAAGTCATAGCCAAGGGCTCGTCGTTCTACGGTGGATACCTGGATGAGATTAGCGTCTACAATACTGAGCTGAGCGCTGGTAACGTTACAACCTTGTTCAACCTTCAGGATTATGCGCAAGGCAAAGCCTACGACATCAGCGCTTTTGCCGGCATTCAAAGCTATTGGCAGATGGGCGATCACGCGAGCGACAGCTTCGCGGCGGGGGGCACAATCCACGACACGGCAGGTAGCAACAATTTGACTTGCCGGAACACCGTCGTGGGCAACAAAAACACGTCGAACAGTTCCGAGTGGTCCAAACTCGTCAGTCTTGAGCTTGACGGCGTTGACGATTACGCGAGCGCGCAAGCCCCCATGGTGATTGATCACAACACCGCATTCTCGATCTCGGCGTGGTTCAAGACCGGCGCTCCAAGCTATGCATGTATACTCAGCAAGCAGGTCAATTGGGGAACGTATCGCGGCTGGAACCTATTTCTGCACAGCACGGGTGAGCTTCGACTTGAGATGACCAGCAGCGGCGCAAACTATCTCGACGTTTATACCCTCGGCAATCAATACAACGATAGCGACTGGCATCACGTGCTTTGCACGTGTGATGGGACAGGGACAGCCGCCGGCATCACAATGTACGTTGACGGCGCGTCTGTCGCGCTCACTACGCTGAGCAACAACCTATCTGGCAACACGCTGCTTAATTCCGAAAACGTGCAGCTAGGGGCTCGCGGCAGCTTCCTTGCTGACATGTACTTCCCCGGCAACATCGACGAAGTGAGCGTCTACTCAGCTGCACTCACGGCCGGCGACGTCACGGCGATCTACAACGGCGGAACTCCTGTTGACATCTCGGCGCTCGCAGCAAGCTGGGCGCACATTCATACATGGTGGCGTCTTGGCGAGGGTCAGAACGACACCGGCAGAACGCCTGGGAAGATCGCAGCGGGTGGGACTCCGGCAAACTATCTACAGTGTTCAAATATTGCGAACGACCAGTTCGTCAATGATACTCCACCATGAGCTGGTTAAGAAAAAATGAGCGATGTTCTTTCACAACTGGGTTTGGCGGGGGCCATAATCTCAGCAACGATTATTTTGTTGCGTGAGATTAGAAAAAACCAAGCACCACACATACCGCCACCGCCTGTGCTTCCGCACGTCGATACGTCGCCCAAGCAGACGATTAAGCCAGCTTCGGCAAATGGGCGCGTCCAGAGGCTAGAGGACAGGACAGAGAGCAGGTTCGAGCGTATTGAGGGTAAAATACAAGCTCAAACAGTCCAGCTCGACTGCATGACGAAAGAGCAATTTCAGACACGCTCGCTCGTAGAGCGCCAAGGTGGTAAACTTGATGCAATACTTGAAGTATTGAAGCACAAAAAGGATTGAGAAGATGAAACCGTTTTACAAGTCTCGTAAGTTTTGGACAGCCATTATCACTGCCACGTGTACTGTGATCGCTTATTACAAGAACCCAGATCTAGCTAAGATGCTGGCCGCTGTCGGAGCCACCCTCATCGGTGGCTTTGGGCTAGAAGACCACGGAAAAGCTAAAGCATCCCTTGGTGAGTGAGGAGATGGAGGTGTCAATCGTGTTTCTGCGTATGGGTAAGCTCATCCTTCTTGTCGGCTTGATGCTCATTGTGGCGGGGTGCCTCCCGTCGCAGCTGAAGACAGCTACACTTACCGCAAACTCGATTGCCACCTTTGCCGATGCCACACATGACGTGCTTGCGTTTCAATACAAGAGCGAGCAGGAAGAATGTGTTCAGTCGGCAACCAAAAAAGAAGAGGCCATCTTCTGCGTCTCCGATGTTCGCAAGAAGTACAAGCCAGCCTGGGACTACTACAAGAGGCTAAGGCGAGCGTGGATACTGCTGGGCTCAGCAATCCAGGCTGCGAAGATAATGAAAGACCCCAACGACCCAAGGCTAATCCCGGCACTTGCAGAGGTTGTTAAAGCACAAGAGGGGTTCAAGGATGTTACTGAAGCGCTGGAGGTGGCACAATGAATCCGCTTGGATGGGTAACCCTGTTTGCAAACTTCGCAGGTGTTGCGAAAGATCTTGTTGACCAGTTTGCAGAAAAACATCCTGAGCTTAGAGCTGAGCCAAAAGAGCCAAAAGACGCTCAAATAGATAATGTGATTGATGAGATGATCCAGTCGAAGTTCCCGAAAGAAGATTCGACAGATCACGAAAGTTGACACAGAACGCTAAAGTACGACAAACTGCCGAACCTATATGGTTCGTAGCATTGCGGTAATTGCTTGGGCGATTGGATTAAGCCAACCGTCACTTCCTCAGACCACCAAGACTTCTTATGCGAAGGTGGTCAAAGAGGTTTCTAAGAAGCACAAGATAGATCCATTCACAATCGTGGCCATTGGGTGGCACGAGAGTAGGTGGCGCTCGGTTGTCTCAAAGGACGGCGAGGACTACGGGATTATGCAGATCCGAGCGCGGTACTCCAAGGGGTGCCGTAAAGACCTCAAGTCGAAGTCTTGCGCTCAAGCGAAGGCAAGACTGCTCAATCCGCACTACAACATTCGACGTGCCGCGAACCACATCAACGAATGGAGAAAGACATGTCGGAAACTGACTCGGCGGCCAGCGTTATTTCATCGGTGGCTTCACGGCTACGGCGGGATGGGAAACCTGAAGAGGGGGATCATATGCGGCCAGAAGAAGAGGCGGGGCAAGTGGCGCGACTTACCAAAACGGAAGTTGCTGCTACGAATCATGAACTATCGCAAAATGCTCATCCGCAAACAGCCGTGAAGCCTAGCTGGGGCTCCAATGCCAGCTTGCCACTGAGCGAAGTTGAGCGAGCCATCCTGCGCAGGGTGCAGGTGATGGGTGACGCGGTTGGGAAACAAGATGTACCACCCGATATCGTTGACTTCATGAGTCGAGCAAAGGTTGTATTCCTCGACCACAACAACCAGCGGGTTTCTTTTTCTCGCGTGGTGATAGCTTGGGAGGAATGAGCAATGGATGAGATTGTTATGTCAGTTGCGTCCTTCATGATGGGCGTTTCAGCGTTCCTTGTCTCAAGGTACCTTTATGGCCACTTTGCCACAGCTGGTCTGCCGAAAGACATGATGCAGTGGCACGCGGAGGTTGAGCATGCCTGCTGCGAGGTCATTCGAGCCCGGATCTACGTGGCAGAGTGCGAGAAGCGGCTCATGGACCTATCGGGCACCGTGCCAGCCGACTTTAACGCAACCCTGTTTGCTGCTCCTGAGCTTGCTAAGATTACTGAGGATGCTCTAGTTCGACGAGCCGAGGCCGATGGCGTCTTCCCAGAAAGACGGTTTGACGACGTTAAGCCACTGCCAGATAACGTGGTTACTGTTGATAATCACGAGTGGGTAGCTGGCCAGTTGCTCAAGAAAGTAGGATCATGAAGGGCAGCGTTTTCATTAAAGCTCTACCTAAAGAAGCGGGGCAAGACAGGGAAGATGCCATTCTCCAAGCCGTTAACGCGGGGCATGCCATCGTGTGCTTCACGCCGCTGGAAATTTCAGAGGGAGGACACACTCTTCGCCTGGATGTCGCTATGGATGCGGTTAAGATCGGAGAGCAAGGGGATTGCGTCAGGGTCGCAGCCAATTCGCTTACGCAGCAAAAGATTGCCGATCATCTCGGGTGCCTACTTCCGACTGCTAAGATCTGCGACCTCATCTGGAAGCGAGTCTTAGACGGCAACGGGGTCAAGCTCACTCCACACACCCAAACTCCTGATAGCCACATGTCTGATACGAACAGATTCGTGGAACACAGTGAGGCCATCGACAAGCAGCGCGACGGCAGGTGTGGACTTCTGTGGCCAGTCGGCAAGGTATTTGCGCTCAGCAAGAAGGTAACCCCAGGTAAGTGCGCGAATTATGGTTGGCATGTCACGAGTGGTAGCAAGTTCTCAGGTGTGACCCCAGGTGTCATAGTGCTACAGCCCCTAGCCACAGCACACTCGGATACATTCACGGACTACAGCCAGCTGTGTGGCGGTCTGGTGAAAAAGGTATGTTACTTGGATGGTGAAGAAACCGATCTTGCTCAGGTACTAAAAGACCCAAGTTTGTGCAAACTGGTTAGTACAGAAGGTCCACTAGATGCCTTTATGTACCGGAAGTCGCCAAAGCCAGAAGAGCCCGTCACTCCAGATACTCCCGATTGGCGCTCACCGCTCAAGAAGGGGATGCAGGGAAGCGATGTTGCTCGAATGCAGGCGCTTCTCATCTCGGCTGGATATGGCCTTGACCCCTACGGTGCAGATGGCGACTTCGGCAACTTGACCGAGATGAAAGTAAAAGACTTTCAAGCGAACGAGGGCTTGGTTGTCGATGGCATTGTAGGCTCTAAGACGATGGCAGCTCTTCAGGGAGCACCAGAAACGATGCCGTCACCCCCACCAAGTGGAACCGGTGACGATACGATATCCGACTTGGTTGATGTGTTTATCGAAGCGCGCAACTACACGAAAGTATCAAGAACTGATATCCGAGGAGTTGTTTGCCACAGCACCGAATCTGGACCCGATAGCGCACTCGCTGTCAGCCGCTGGTTCTCAGGTCCGTCTGCCCCAAAGGCAAGCGCTCACTTTGTTATTGACCGCAACAACACCGTCCAGTGCGTTCCAATCCCAGCAGTTGCCTGGGCAGCTCCGGGGGCAAATCGCCACTTCGTTCAGATCGAGCATTGCGGATATGCAATGAAGAGCAAGTGGCTGGAAGAGGAGTCAGAAACCCTGCACCGGAGCGCCAAAGTGATCGCTGCGATCTGCCGAGAGTACGACATCCCAGTTGAGTTCCTAAACGAAGCCGACCTGAAGGCCGGTAAAAAAGGGATCACTACTCACTACCGAGTGACCAACGCATTCAAGAAAAGTACCCACGTAGACCCCGGTGGCCCCGAAGACAGGAACTGGCCGCTTTCTGAGTTCCTTGACATGATTAGAACGTACCTTTAAAATCGACGTCCCCCTATAGAGTCCGTGCGGATTTCCCGTGCGGGCTTTTTTTTGTCTCACTCATCGACGTCTTTCAGCCAGCCTCGTTCCTACAGGTCGCCAAAGTCGAGCTGATGAGTCTCGCTCTTATTCGGTTCGCTCTTATTCGGCATCGACTCTAGGTCAACAATAAGCAGGTCCTTTGGGATATACCTGCCGCCAGTGGTCTTGCAGCTTGTGCATTCTAGGGCTGGGCGCACTATCCCATTTGACATTGTTTCTTTGACAGCTATGCAGTCGCGGCTTGAGCAGTTCGGACATGTCCGGTGCTTGCCAAACCATATCCTACGCTTCAAAACGCGAACGGTATCGGCGTCTAGGTCATCTCTGTTCGCAATCATAGCAATCACTCGCCTCCTCAAAAATTAACTGTTCTTTTTCTACCCACCACTGCCTAGCCCAGACATACGACTTCTGGCCACGTGCAAGTTCGTCACCATCCTTGATGACGCTGCGTGGAACCCAGATCCAATCGCCGTCATCGCCTTTGAGCATGACGGCTTTTTTTGTAGCTTGTATGACATCCCATAGGCCACACGGGATGTAGTCACTTCGACTCACAAGCTAAACATTATCACGACAACCAGAACAAGCCCGAAGCCCAGCACGATACCGTTCATGGTTTCTTTCAGCAGATGCTTCACCTGTAACTCCCTCTTCCATTCTTCATTGCTGAACCTCCAGTGTTTCCGTGGCGATGTTGACCAGCTAAGGTCTTCGCTCATTTCGCCACCTTCAGCTCCCACGTTCCATTTGCCCTGTCAGCCCGCGCCATCGCAGCGTCCAGTTCCGCTTCCGCGTCAACGAAGTCACAGTACGCTTCCCAATATCGCTGGCTCCCAGGGCATTCAGCTTCTATGGCTTTCAACTCTCTGAACCTTTTGGATCTCTCTTCTGCCGCTTCAATCAACCTCATAGCCCCAGTTCTCAACTACTTTCCGACACTCTTTGCAGATCGGCTGCTTCGTGGGAGACGGCCTTTCAGGAAGCTCACCACCACAGGCGGTGAGATATATAATCTTACCATCTGGTGAATATTCGATTCTCATTAGGTAGTGAGACTCTTGGCCGAACTCAATCTCACAGAGAGGAAGGGCTAGGGTTGCAAGGAACTCGAACGGGACGACTCCCCCGAAGCGTACAGCGCCGTACAGTAGCCGGTCAATTAAGACTGAGACTGCACGACGCTGCCCATTGCTCTCTCTACTTCCCGAGCGCATTGCTAGCGAGCTTGCTTGCCCGCTCGGCTTCTTCTTTGCTTGTTGCATATCGAGTGTTCCTTCGCTCTCCAGCCTGAAACACCTTCCCGTTGCCCTTCAAGGAGGCAATGGCTTTTTTGACAGCTGCCCGTGGGAGCCGCGTCATATCTGCCACTTCGGTAATGGTAACGCCAGACATGCCATCAACAGCTTTGTATACCAAGTCCTGCGGATCTCCGGAGCGCAAAGGTTGCCTTTTTGGTTTACCGTTCGCTTTCCGTATTGATGGGTGAGAAATGACAGGCTTCGTGACTAACGATGCAGGGTCACGGTTCAGCACAAGTGAGATGAGATCTTCGTCGCTTTTTGCGCGAATAACATCAGCCAGTTCTTTTTTAATTGTATTCATAACAGTCTCCTAAAATGGAATCTCATCGTCATCGGGAGTTTCAGCATGCCCAGCTTGAGCTGGAACCTGCTCTTGTAGCTTCATTGTGCGCCCTCGCATTTTTTCGGCAAAAGACGCTTTGTCCCCGTCTCCCATGGAGTTTTTTGTTTTGGGTCCAGTGAGCGGGTTGACCCACTGAACTCGCTGCGTTGTTACCCCTTGGTAGGTGTCGTTATCGATTGTCAGTCTAACCTCGGAGCTTCCGAGCCCCGAAAGAACCGAGACATCGCCACCATCCCACCCGGCGTCCAGTAGCGCCTTGAGAGTGCGATCAGCCGTTTTCTCCGAAAAGTATCCCCACCATGTGATGAACTTTCCTGAGTCTGGACCTTCGAGAAGTTCAAACCTGACGGCAACTTGCTCATTACCATTTGTTGAGTATCCCAACTCTCCGTCGAGCGCCTTTGCTCGAAATTTACCAACCGTATAATTCATTACTCAATTTTTCCTTTCATCCAATTCACAAGAATGGCCATTTTGGCCTTGTCTTTTCCTTCTCTGGCTTTCTTGAAGCCGGCCTCAATAGTGGCCTTGAGGCTTTCGTCTTCTATTTGCCCAAGAAGCGTTTCGTAACGCTCCCCAAGATCCTCCTGACCTTTGCTCAGCGCAGCGTCAAGTTCGGACCATGATAGGGGCATTTTTGAGGGCAAGCCCTGCCGGTTCTTTGCGTCGTAAGCAGCTCGTCTTTCGGTATAGATAACCCGAGCGCCATTGTCGATTCCCTTGACTCTGCCAGCAGTCTCCCTGGTGAACGTCTCGTAATTGGCAAAAAGAACACAGTCGGCCCATTCGCGAACTAGGGCAGCTGCCTTCTTTTCCATCTTCATTTCGTAGCGGTCATAATCGTCGCCCTGCGGGTTTTTAAATAACTTGATCACGCTATGGCCCAAGAGGATGATCCTCATGCTCCGCTGTTTCCGGAGGGCATCTAGCTTGTGCAAGAACACGCGCCACTGGTCAACTGCCGTGACGTACCCCTTGTGGTAGCCGTAATCCTCAATATTGGACTTACCGTCCCGCTTACACACAAAGTCCCAACAAAGCGGCTCTGCCCAATCAATGGTGTCCAGAACAAATGTTTCATAGTCGTGGCTTTCGTGGATAAGAGTTTCTACTGCTCCAAGAATATCTTCCCACCCCGAAGGCTCAGGAAACCGACTAACGTCAAGCCTCGCTGTGCCATCTTCCGAGCCAAGGAAAATTGGCTTTGGCGCTTCTCCCGCAGTGGAACTCTTGCCTATGCCGTCAGGTCCGAAAAGTACAATTCGATCAGGGAGAGAGAGTTTCCCACCCACAACGTTCTTCAAACTCATTCTATTGCTCATGACAATTCCTCGTGTTGCGCACCCTTCTTCATAAACCTAGCGTCGTTGCTAGGATCGCTAACCCCGGTACAAGCGTCAAAAAACTCGCATTCCCGGTTGTACATCATGCACGAGTCGCTGTTCCGGGGGTAACGACTCGTCTGCATGGACCCCTTAATCATGTGAGCTTGCTGATAGAGATCGTGCTGTGCCTCTAGTAGCTCATGCTCCAAGCGGACCACAGTACCCCGTTGGTAATACTTGTCCGGATTATCCGCGATGTGAGCCCTAAGTCTTTCTCTGTAAGCCTCTGGCTCCTCATCTGACTCGTGCTGACTTTTCCAAAGTTTTCCGTCAGCTTTGTACTTTCTCTTTTCCTCCGGCGTAGCCTTAAAGGGCTTAACCTTTGGTTTTCCAATCACATCGTACATGCACTCTGTGACGCCCTCGGCAATCAAGTAATTACTAACCTGAGTGTCGAGCACAAGTCGCCTCCAGTACGGACTACCCGGAGATATGTCAGCAGAACTTGTCTTGTGCTCGACAATGAGAGAGAACAGTCTTACATCCACTTTCCCGTTGAGTCTGAATCCGTGCATCGCGTGGCCCGTATCGGGATTTTTTATTGGCACGGAAAACTCTTTCTCCACCTCCTGAACAAACTCCCTTTCGGGAGAGTCCAACCACCTTATGTCGTATCCCCTCAAAAGCTCCTGGGCTTTCACTGCCTCAAACTCGTCCAACGCATGAGCGGCGAGGGTTGCTAAGATCTCCTCCATCGGAGCCTTTGACCACCAAGCGTTCAGACCGAGGTGAACAAGAGTTCCGAACCTTAATGCCTCTGGCTTGTCGATCAAAGAGTAAAGATCGACGTAGCGATGTTTGTATAGTCTTGCGCAAGTACGATATGCGCGAGAAGAAGAAGTTGTGATAATCTTCATTGTTGACCACCTCCACTGGTCAAGCCCTGCTTATGCGGGGCTTTTTTTATTTCAAAGCTCCACGCTGATACCTACCAAAGCCCCGCTGCTGTATTCCCGCATCGTGCAGCCTGCCCCTCTCTTTAACGATGGCATCAGCTAGCTCTTCGTCAGACTTAACTAGCCGCAGTAACGTGTGGTAGTGGCAACCCAACCTCTTTGCAGTGTTTCGCATGTTGCCATTGCATTCCGAGAACACTTCTAACACATGCTCACGGGCAGCCTCCGGGTCATATAAAAACCGAACCTTTATGTTTGTAATCGCCATAAGAGAATCCTAATCACCGCAGTAATACATGTCAACTGCATTTTCAGGTTGCCATACGTTGCCATACGTTCCTTCATGGTTTTTTAATAAAAGTTTGTTTACTCCGTTGACACACCTGTGAGTTGGATATAGGTTCTCTTGTGAAGGGAGTGGAGATGAGCAACAATGTACCTGACGACTGGTATACGTTTTACAGTTCGTGCGAAGATTGCAACAAGATCGTTCACGCCAGCGAGGGTGAGTGTGAGTGCCGACTGAGCAACCCGAAGTATAGTAACCGGCCATGGCTTGAAGACAGTGGTTACGAGTTCTATTATGACGAGTGGACAAAGGTGGTGAGCCAGTGTGAGCACGTTGCTCGAAGAGATCACTCCGATGGTGCGATTAAAGCTGGCCAGCGCTACAGCGTAATGCGGACCCGAGTGGTGAATGACGAAACTGGAAAGAGCACTCATCACACATCGAAAAGGGTGGTGCAGTGAAGTCACCCATTGCTCGACTGTCAGCCGTCACTAGGGTTTTTAAGATCGCAAAACGTGTTGGCGCAACTGATGTTGCTGGGCCAAGCGGCCTGTCGTCACGAGCGCTCCAGCAGGCGAGGCTTTTGGCGATGGATGCGAACGCTCTGAGGGATGATGTGGACGACGCCACGATTGCTGGATTGGAAGCTGGTCGAGGTGGCTGGAGCTGCAATTTGTTAGATGTCACGGTGCCCGAGGTGGGTGCTGTTAAACAGGGAGAGAAGTAGGCATGGGAGCGAAGAAGGAATTAGAAAGAAAGCTGGAGAAGGATGTGAAGAAAAAGACAGAGTGGGTGTCTGTCCGCGTCCCAATTATTGGGGTGTCTGACTTGGTTGTGTGCAACAGAAGTAACTGGTTCAAGTAAGGGAAAAGAAAATGGCAACACGAAAAAAGACTGCGAAGAAGACTGCGAAGAAAGCGACATTGAAGGCTCTGCCTCCGGTGGATTACAGCAAGCCACAGAAGGTGGAGATCCCGGCAATCGGGCTCCATCAAGTGCGGATTCCTATCGCTGGCATCAGCGAGTTGGTCACGCACAACTGGAACGAGAAGGCGAAGGGACAGATGCGAGCGAAGCAACAGGGTCAAGCTAAGCTCAAGAAGGATCCAAAGGTTCCAGAAGAGTGTTTTGAGGGAGCGAAGTACCTGGACGAGGAAGGTAACGACTGCGTTAAAGCGTCGTTTTTCAAGGCGGCCATGGTAGGTGCTGGTCGGTTTATGGATGGACTCAACATGCGTCAGCTCAAGATGAGCTTGTTCGTGCAAGGTGACCTCGTTCCGTTGAATTTTGAGTCGTGCGAAATGAGGGAAGATATGGTGCGTCTATCAACTGGGGTTGCGGACATGCGGTATCGACCTGGATACAAGAACTGGAAAACCGAGATCGTGATCGAGTATCCGCCCAGCGAAATCAGCTTGAGTCAGATCTTGACGCTCGTTCGGCTTGCGGGACAGCGAGTGGGGATCTGCGAAGGGCGACCGGAAAAGTCTCCAACGCTCCAGTGGGGTCGGTTCGACATCGACATGAAGCGGGCTGGTAAGACTATCGTGTCTGAGCCGCTGGGCACTTCAAAGAAGAAGGTGGCGTAATGGGCAAGCTCCAAGCGAAACCAGGATCTATGGTGAGCGAGGAGGCAGCGAACGATGTCGGTGGCGTATGGCAAGAGCTGTACGCCACCGGCAGGCGTAGCGCTGCTGATTTGCTGGAAGCGGCGCGTGACCCAGAGTCGCCTGCCCATAAGCACTTTGAGTGGGACGATTCAGTAGCTGCTGAAAAGTTCCGTTTGAGTCAGGCGAAGAAGTTCATTCGCTCGCTTGAGATTGTGGAGTCACCGCACTCGAAAGAGGCTGTTCGAGGGTATTGGAAAGTCCCAGAAACTAGCCAGTACAAACATATTGATGAGGTGGTAGAGATTCCGAATCTCTTAGAGCAGCTCATTAGTCAAGCGAGGCGCGATCTTGATCGATGGTCAGCACGTTATGCTCAGCTCCGAGAGATCGGAGAACTGCATAACGTGTTTGAAGCCATCGACAAAGCTGGCTAGGCAGGCGCGGCGGGGCACGGCGAGGAAGGGCAAGGCTAGGCGGGGCGCGGCCGGGCAGGCGTGGCAGGCGCGGCTGGGAGCGGCGGGGCGAGGCACGGCGCGGTGCGGCCCGGCCCGGAACGGCAGGCAGGGCAAGGTAAGGCTAGGTAGGGCAGGGCAGGGCGCGACTTGGCTCGGCGTGGCTTGGCAGGCGTGGCATGGCTCGGCTCGGAGCGGCTCGGCAAGGTAAGGCAGGCGAGGCTTGGCAGGCCGGGCCTGGCAGGGCAAGGCAGGGCGCGGTCAGGCACGGCTAGGTGGGGCGCGGCACGGCAGGCGTGGCAGGCGGGGTATGGCAAGGCATGGCAAGGCAAGACCAGGCGCGGAACGGACTGGCGTGGCAGGCAGGGCATGGCGAGGCACGGCAGGGCACGGCGCGGCGGGGCGGGGCAGGCTTGGCAAGGCGTGTCCTGGTCTGGCAGGGCGCGGCACGGCGCGGCTTGGCGTGGTCAGGCAGGGCAGGCAAGGCAGGGCACGGCAGGGCGAGGCTTGGCTCGGCAAGGTAAGGCAGGCGAGGCAGGGCAGGGCTCGGCGGGGACGGGCAACGCCGGGCAAGGCAAGGCGAGGCATGGCAGGCTAGGCGGGGCGTGGCGGGGCAAGGCACGGCACGAGACGGCGCGATATGGCATGGCAGGCGGGGCACGGCGGGGCGATGCACGGCAAGGCGAGGCATGGCAGGCAAGGCATGGCGGGGCTAGGCGGGGCTAGGCATGGTAGGGCTAGGCAGGCGGGGCAACGCGGGGCATGGATCGGCATGGATGGGATGGGCTTGGAATGGCAGGCGGGGCATGGCAAGACTGGTGGGGGGTTGACAGCGATGGTGACCCTGCTTATGTTTTCAGTAGGAGGCTAGATGAAACTTAGAGAATACCAAAAGTACGGTGTAACGAAGGTTTTTCAAAACAATCGCGAGCTTGGCGTAAAGCGTCAGGTGCTCGTTTCTCCAACTGGTTCAGGTAAGGGGGTTATGGGTGCCGCTATGGTGCGCAGCGCTCGTGCGGCTGGAGTGAAGGTTTTGGCCATTGCCCACCGAAGGGAGCTTATTGACCAGTTGTGTGAGAAGTTTGGTTCTGATGCAGCTGCGATCTGCCCTGGTTTTGATCGCAACCCCGAAGCACCGGTTCAGGTGGCTACCATTCAAACTCTACTGGCTAGTGGGATTCGCCCCGAGGCTGGCTTCGTTCTTTGGGACGAGTGTCACCACGTGCCTTCAGACGAGTGGGGCGGGGTCTTGGATGACTACAGCGATGCGAGGGTGGTGGGCCTAACTGCAACTCCATCGCGATCTGACGGGCGTGCTCTTGGAGATATTTTTGAAGAGATGGTGGTTGCGGCCACATACAGTCAGTTGATCGAGCTTGGTCACATCGTGCCATGTAGGGTCTTTCAGGCCAAACAAGTCATGAAGTCATGTGAGCTGGCACTTGATCCTCTTGAGGCCATGAAGAAGCACGCAAGGGGAGGGTCATTCGTATTCTGTAAGGATGTGGAGCATGCCTATGATGTGGCTCTCAAGTTAAACCTGAATAACATTAGCTCGGCTGTTATTGAGGCCAACACGCCAGCTGATATCAGGAAAGCTGACTTGGCACGCTTCAGTGATATGTGGCTCGACGCCCTAGTTAATGTCTACACTCTGACAGAGGGCGTAGACGTCCCGGCTGCCGAAACTTGCGTCATCGCCCGCTCTGTGGGCCATCCCTCGACATACCTCCAGATGGCTGGGCGTGTTCTGCGTCCTGCTCCTGGGAAAACCGAGGCGGTTCTCATTGACTTGTCTGGAGCTAGTCTTCTTCACGGGTTGCCCACCGAAGATAGGAACTACAGCCTCTGTGGCAAACCGATTGGCCGCAAGAGTGATGTGGGCGTTCGGGTATGTATGGGTTGCGGCTACACCTACCTATCGGTTCCAGGCCCGTGTCCCAGCTGTGGCTTTGTGATGAAGCAAAAAAAGAAGGAGGTTAAGATATACGATTCGGAGTTGCGCGAGGTCTATGCCGGAATCGACACGCCTACCGCCTCGAAAGGCAAAGAGCTTCAGCGCCTGGTTCGACTTGTTGAATCAAAGAACTGGAACCTGAGTTGGGCCTTGAAGAAGTATAAGGAGCTGTTTTTTGAGTCGGCTCCTGTTTGGAGGATCCCGGTTGAGTCGCGCATCCGATGGTTTGATGAGATGGTGAGTTATGCCAGAAAAAATGGACACAAGAAGGGGTATCCGTATGCTCGTTACTACGCGCAGTTCGGATGTTGGCCGGAGTGGAGGTAGCAAATGCTAGCTAAGGAATTGCAGGATTTTTGTAAGAGTCAGGGGTTGACATGTCGCGGTATTATCAAAAAGCATCCAGATGGCATCTGCCTGGAAGACAAGTTGCGCCAAGCGATGGTATCTGTACTGGATGAACGAAACGCAGATACAGAACCAGATCAGGTTATCTGTCGGCCAGATGGACGGGGTTGTGATCTGGCGCAATGAGAGCGGGGTCGCAGAGCACCGTGGGAGATATGTGAGGTACGGGCTTCAGAAGGGAAGTGCAGATCTCATTGGGGTGCTAGCGCCAGAGGGCAGGTTTTTAGCCCTCGAAGTTAAGACGCCCAAGGGGCGCATCAGCAAAGAGCAGGAGCTGTTTCTTGCTCTGGTACGTAAACAGGGAGGCTTTGCGTGTGTAGTACGCAGCGTGGATGAAGCTGTGGCTGCAATCGGTAGAGCGAAGAAGGGAGAAAGCACATGAAGGATAAGGCGCAAGTAGAGGAAAGTTATAAAGCTGAGATGAGCAACATTGCGGAGTCGGTGAGAAAGTTAGCAGAACATCACAATTTGCGTGAGATTTGCGGCATTATGCACGGTCTGTGCGAGGTGGTTGCTGTCATTGCGCGCAAGAACGGCCTGGACTTCGAGGAGTACACTCGGTGCGCTCTTTGTGCCTGGGATTGTAGTTTAGAGAAGGAAGAAAACTGCTCAAACAAGAAGGGCTGCTCATCGTGGAACTGACAATAACTCAACATCGCGTGTTGGTTGTTATCGCTATGCGACTCAATCAAGACACGTATTCACCATCGTCGCGAGATATCTGCGATGTGCTTGGTCTTGCTAGTACCAACGCCGTAGCTATCCACTTAAAAGCCCTGAAGAAGAAGGGCATGATCGCGTGGGAAGATCGACTCTCAAGAACGGTGCGACCAACGGACGAAGGCTGGGAATACCTCTTGGGGAGAGAGGTGGCTAACCAGAGAGTTGACCTTACCCGCAGTATTGCTGGTCGATTGAGAGCTTCTACTTGGCCGTGAGCACTACACAGTTGAACGTGCCCGCGTCCCTTCTGGATAAGGCTACGAAGCTATCTAAGAAGGGCTTCCGCGTCTTCCCGCTGCACCAGCCGGTGTCTCCGGGGGTGTGCTCGTGCCGCTTGGCACAGGACTGCGATTCTATCGGCAAGCACCCTCGGATTAAAAACGGTCTGAAAGGTGCGACTACCGACGAGAAGAAGATACGGGATTGGTGGACGAGGTGGCCAGATGCCAACATCGGCATTGCCACGGGTGGTGGGATGTTCGTTCTGGACATCGACTACGATAACGATGGCGACACATCACTTAAAAACCTTGAGGTGAAGCATCAGGACTTGAGTGACAATCACCCGAGGGTTTTAACGGGTAATGGTATTCACTATTACTTTAAGACTACCGTACCTGTTAGAAACTCAGCCTCAAAGATAGCTCAGGGCATAGATATCCGTGGGGATGGCGGGTACGTTGTGGCTGCTGGTAGTACGCACTCCAGTGGCGCGATGTACGATCATGATGTCGGCTCCGGCAATAAGCTGGACCTGCCGCCCGATTGGCTCATGAGTCTGATCGAGCAGGCGCGTGGGGCGACTGTACAGCCAACGGCGGGTAGCGCCGACTTCGTTGTTCAGGGAGGCAGAAACGACTTCCTGATTAGAGAGGCCGGTTCAATGCGGCACAGGGGGCACGATGAAGACATGATCTTCGCGTGCCTTTTTCAGATGAATCAGAAGAAGTGCAAGCCACCTCTTTCTGAAGCGGAAGTTCGTACTGTTGCAAAAAGCGCTGCGACATACGCGCCGGCCGCTGGTGCGACACCAACATCGTGGGCTCGTGAGCTAAAGGTTGATCGACAGGGGAACCCTAAGAAGGTTCCAGGCAATGCTGTGCTGTATCTAAGCAAGCACCCGGACTGGAAGGGTGTCCTAGGCTTCAATGAGATGAGGCAGCGTGTAGTCTGGCTAAAGTCAGCACCGGGTGACTACGGTATAGCCAAGCCATCTGTTGGCGAGCAGCTTGCTGATTGGCACACGGCGCACATACAACACTGGCTCGATAAGAACTTTGGTCTTTCCTATTCACATGAGGTGCTGCTTCGCTGCGTTGTGTCAGCTGCCCAAGTTAACCCTTTTCATCCGGTAAGAGAATACTTGGACTCTCTTCAATGGGATGGGGTTTACCGCCTTGAGAAGTGGCTAAGCACTTACATGGGTGCTGATGACAATCCTTATAATAATCTCATCGGCAGGTGCTGGCTCATTAGCGCTGTGGCGCGCGTCATGAAGCCGGGTTGCCAGGCAGATCATGTTTTGGTGTTGGAATCCCCGCAGGGTCGGGGAAAGAGCACCGGGATGGCAACACTGTTTGGCCATGGCTCCGATTGGTACATGGAGTCACTCCCAGACCTTACCGCTACGGGTAGCAAAGACGCCATGGCTGCACTCGCTGGACCATGGTGTCTGGAGATCGCTGAGCTTGATGCTATTCGAGGGAAGGCGAGCACGAAAACCAAAGACTTCCTCAGTCGAAGGGTTGATGAGTACAGACCAAGTTACGGAAGGTGCTACGTTCGCTATCCTAGGCAATGCGTGTTCGTGGGTACAACCAACCAAAAAGCGTGGCTTACAGACCCAACTGGCGGACGTAGGTTTTGGCCATGCAAGGTGAGAACAATCGACCGGGAAGCCATCGAGAGAGATCGCGATCAGATATGGGCAGAGGCTTATTCCCACTATGTGGACGGCGCTCCCTGGTGGCCCTCAGATGAGTTCACTGGAATATTGGAGAAAGAGCAAGAGTCGCGATTCGACGTTGATGCCTGGGAGGACATCCTATCCAGGTACTCCGGAACACGTAATGAAATAGATGTTGAAGAGCTTTACACAATCGGCCTAAGTATCGAAAAAGGCAGGCTAAGCCGCTCTGACCAAACGCGAGTTGGTAACATCATGGGGAGATTGGGATTCAAGAAGTCTCGCCCATATGTTAAGGGTATTAGAAAGACAATCTATAAGCGCGAGCAAGATTGACGCTGTTGATTACTAGCAGTCTTCCAACAGCCAGTAGGAATCCCTTCTTCAGTGGCTTTGGCTCCCCACCACTCCTGCGCAGACGGGGAGCCTTTTGATCTCAACCCCAAAGGCACTTTTCCAAAATGTGTTTTCACTATGACACACAAGGTCATACCAATGGGCTTCGAGGTCGAGGTTGGCTCTGGCTCTCTTAGGTATATTGTCACTGGCACCTTCGTTCCTGGGATGAAGCGCGGCCAGAAGCGCTACAAGGGTCAGCCAGGGGAGTGCTTCGACAACGTGAGCGTTCGGGTCAAGTTCCCCGATGGTCGCGTTGAGATCATTCCTCGTAAGGCGATGGGAAGCGTCGTGGCCGAGTACGCTCATGAAATTAAACGGCTCGCTCGTGAGCATTACGAAAAAACGAGCGAAGGCTAAGCTCCGCTCTGGCCGCCCCCAGAATTTCACCCCTCCGCGTTATGCGCGCCACGCGGGGGACATATGGCAGCGTAGCGCAGCGTAACGTATGGCAACGTATTGTAGTGTATGGTCATTTTTTTTCATCAGCTGAGATGTTTTCGGATTTCATCAGATTGCGAATCTCCACATAATGTTAGTTTCTGAAAATTAGATTTCTATAAGATAAAAAGATTTCAAAAAATACCCATTACAGACTCCATGGATCATGACAGGTAACAAAAGAAAAACACCGATGCAGGTCGATTATGACTTGCACCGGTGTTTTTCATGCTTACCTTTATAACATGCCGGGATTGATGTTGACTTCATGTAGTAGCAACATACGTCCAATAATTTTCAACGCAAGGTCTTGACTGGCCTGCTAGCATGGTTAGGTTTTGCATCATGGCTACTTTCGAAACAATTCTTTTGGAGCGGTATTCTCAGCCGAACGACCGTGGGTACATTACCAAGTTAGGAATGAGGACGGGGCAAGAGGTTGCCACAGATCTTAGCTATGAGATGCGGGATCTTTTATCAGATTGTGAATGGAGTGGAGTTGGTTTGGATTTCCAGTACCAAGTTTTCCCCGTCTCGCATAATGGCAAAAACTCTACAGTTCAGTTAAATGTGATTCCTGATGATGTTATCGGTGTCATGTGTTTTGCTCAGATAGGCCAAAACGAAGGTGACATGGCTTACGTTAAGTTGCTTTTGAAGGGCGGCAGGACTTGCACACTTTTCTCAGCCAAAACTTTTGCGGGTAATGATCATGCTTGGCAAATCGCACGCAAAGCGGCTGAGCTTTTGGAGGCATAATGACAGGTTATAAGAATTGCGACTGTAGGGACTGTTTTGAAATTGTCATAGACGATAGCTATTGCGAAGAATGTGTTGGTGCTAGCTGTCAAGATTATCAAAAACACGAGGGCATGAATCACGAGTGCCAAAGAGAGGATGCGTACAGCTATGAATAAAAAGCCATCTATCACCCATTGTCCTTATCGAATTGCTGAGGGTAGCAAAATTGTCTGGTGCGAAGATCTGCCGACTCTTGAAAAACTTCCTATCCCTGGAGGTTATTGGGTTTCAGCACCTAAAGAAAAAAACTTAGACTTTTTTTCGCTTTTGGACCTTGCACCGGTAGTGTACGTGCTTACGTTAACAGTGTAAGGAGGGAGCAACAATGAACGCACAAATCAAGGCAGATACGGCAGCACAACTCATCGAGGTGACTCGGCAGATCAAGGCATTGACTGAGCAAAAAGAACTTTTGCAACAGCTCGTATTTTCTGAATACGGCAAAGACAAGGCTTCGATCACTGTGCCCGGTCATGGGCGAGTTAACATCATCGCGGAATCTATCAGCGAAGCTCTTGATCCATTCACTGCGCTGGCTGAAATTCTCGGAGTTTCGTTGGATAGCGAAAAGACCAAGAAGCAAAACGCAGCAGTTTTGGAAGTCGCATTAGCCGAAGGTGGGATCACTCCACCAAAAACTTTGAGCATTCGTCAGGCGTCTATTCGCGTAACTGTTAACAGCTGAGGATTTAATCATGAAAATTGGAACACCATACTTCGTCAACAAAAAAGCTGCGGTGAAATACTATTCGCCATATTGCTCAGCCGAGGATGTTCGCCAAAAGCTAACAGCCGGTGAAATCTATCTCGGACAGCCCGTCTTGAAAGCTGGGGAAGTCCTCAGCGTAGATAGTGACGGACGATACATCGTGGAGGTGAAATCATGAGTTCTGTTATCTTCTGGGCAATACTAAACTCAGCAGCTTTGCATTCAGCAGATGTTGTGCCTTACGATGATGCGTATTCTGATGGCTACTGTAATGCCGTTGCAGACACTGGGCATGGCTGGAGGGTAGATGATATCAAGCACGACAAAGGCGGATTTACTTGCGTATGGTCAATCCCTGCAAATGAGGGGCATGTAGAAAGCTGTAGCGACGTAGGTGGCTACGCTGTGAAAGTTAACAGCCGACTGGTTTGCACAAATCGATACCCGTGGGAGGTTCGCTAAGATGAACAGATGCAAGGTTTGCAAAAACTGTAAGCAGTTGGAACGGGTCAGAGCAAGCGTCTTGCACGTTCTGTTTTCACCTTTCCAGAGGGGAGGCGACGAAGTTGTTACCCTCTGGAATAGAGAATTGAAACGATTGAAGTGTACGGGAGAACAACATGAAAACGATTGAAAACAAAGACTACAGGCTAACACTTGAGCAGCGGGAGGAGTTAACAGAGCGGTATAACGCGCTAGCTAACGACGATCACAAAACTCATACTGGCGATCATATCTACGGCGGTGGAGTGTTTGCGATTTTCCCTTTCGATGCACGCGAGCAGTTCTTAGAAAACGGGAGCTGCGTGATTGAGCTGCGCGGACTTGAGACGAAAAGCGGACGCCCAGAAACTTTCACTGTTGACGCAAGTGATGTGGATTGGGATTCTTAATAGATGACATAATAAACTTCGACGATTGAAGTGTACGGGAGAACAACATGAAATCACAAGCTCGTAAAAAGGACATTCCTCATCATCGGGGGCGTCGAGGATTCTTCTGGGGTGATCCAGGCAAAGGATATCCAGGCTCCTCTATATCTCGCGCGGCTATGGCTGCGCAGTCTCGTACAATTGAACGTCGAGAGCGCCGAGCAGGTAAGCTCGCGTGTCAAGATTGGGATTCTTAATAGATGACATAATAAACTTCGACTTTTTTTGC
>MPLU02225551.1_pt1 | contig 33504 bp, 22 predicted proteins | sample 1617381 | NCBI WGS metagenome assembly MPLU02 (sample SAMN05944801, study PRJNA350692) | marine metagenome | biome: marine; feature: ODZ; material: water; isolation source: 90 m water sample filtered on 0.2 um supor filter | place: Pacific Ocean | collected 2012-04-08 | depth 90m m
CAATGCGTACCTTCTCGGCCGGAGTTCTCCTCATACTCCTACTGGCTTCCTCAGCACCTCTTGTAGAGGCTGATTCTAAGGGTGTAATTTCTTGTCTAGGAGTAGATACATCTGAGACGCCTATGCCTGCTAACTGGGATATCGATGACGGAGCCTGTGTTCGAATTGATCTCGGGACTCTTTCACCAGGTGACACACTATCTTTCGATGTTACCTCTGATGTTGCCATTGATGTGTTGATGTTTGCCTCCAGTTCAATCACAGTATACCAAAATGAGCAAAATTACCGCCTTGACTCCGTTTGGCAGACAGAATCTGTATTCGAGTCATTCACAGGTTCGGGTACATGGCACTGGACAGCACCTTCAGACCGCGGAGATACTCGTTGGTACATTGTTCTGGATAATATGGCCCACCCTCAGGATCAGGGTGGTGGCGCACAAGGTGGCAGTGTTGCAGATGTCACTCTAGATGTGGCTAGTGTTTCGACTCCAACCTTCGGTATAGTTGACTCAATAGTTCGTTTAGAAACAGATACCTATCAAGTTCTAGCAGGTCCTCTGACCCTTGACGCAGGCACCCTAGTCAATATGTTCTCAACAACTATGCAGGGTGCGCCTGATGTATTCCTGATGACTGAAAATCAGTTAGATTTGTATGAACAAGGCGGAACGGCTACGACATTTGTCTCAGGTTCTGAAATGCTTTTGGTTTCAAACGAGAGAACCATGTCTTGGACTGTAACAGAACAGTATCAAGGTGAGAACTTGTATCTTGTCGCCGACAATCGTCCTGGGCCTGCTGGAGGTGGTGCAGGGACTGGATTTGTTGCTACAACTGTAGTAGTTGACCTTACTCCTATTCTGAATCCAATAATTAGTGATGCAGAAAATTTAGCTGAAATAGATGTATCCACCGATGTTATTCTCGACGCCTCGAATACCCCAAATCATTCCAATCAGATTCCTTCAGATGGATTCCATTGGGACACTAATGGTGATGGGATTGATGATACTGCTGGAATGACAGTAACTGTTAGTTGGGACGAGCCAGCCAATGTCAGCGTCCGTTTGCGAATAGTCTCTAACGACGGTCGCAGCGATAGTGTATATCTCAACATGGAGGTAAAAGATATGACTCCTCCTGAGTTGACTTTAACAAATTCTGAAATAATCCGCAAGGATTTCGATGATGAATTACTTTTGACTGCAGGAATCCAAGACAATTGGGGTATTGCTAGTGTTGAATGGTTAATGGATGACCAAATTGAAGAAACTTACAATTCAAATGATTGGGAGGATGGCAAAACCTTCACCTTCCGATTTGATTCAACATATGCGGCAGGAGAACACACCGTCACATTGCGTGTTACTGACAAACAAGGACTCATCAGTGAAGAATTCGCAATTATCGAACTTTACGATTCCACACCCCCAATAGTTCCAAGTAAAACAGAGGAAGTGATTGTAATTCTTGGCGAAACTAATTTGTTTGCTCCCGAAGCGTTTGATCCTGAGTCTACAAATCTACAATACACTTGGGATTTCGATGTTGAATTTGATCTAGATGGAGACGGAGATACCACTAACGATGCTGAATCTAGTGGAATCCAGATTTACCGTGATTTTCCTCAAAAGGGAACTTACGAAGTGGTTTGTACAATAACTAATGATGCAGGTGTTTATTCACAGATTACCTACTATGTGACAGTAGTTAGTGATGATGATGACAAGGCCTTCGGTCTTGACCCTCTACTTTTGGTAGGATTAGTCCTATTGGTAATTGTGTTAATAGTAGGATTGATTGGATTTATTTCTTGGAAACGGACGACAAATGAGCGCCTTGCAGTTCTTCTAGCTGAACAGGCGGCTGCTGATGAGGAAAAACCGAAGGAATTGACGATTGAAGAACAGAAGGCAATGTACGGAGGGGGTTCTGCAATCAGTCAGCCAAGTACAGTCGAATCCGCTTCTCCATTTGGTCAATATGCAACCGGTATGGCTGGCACAGGTGACCCTGCAGCAACAGCGGCAGCAGCGGCAGCGATTGAAGATCCTGATATTGACGAATTAATCAGTTCGTCAACACCAATCACTTCCACAAAAGCCTCGAGCCCAGCCGCAGATTTACTTGCCGAATTCTCAGATGATGATGAGGTCGACAATCTTGTTGATGTTGTCGAATATTCTCACGATTCAGGCGCAGGAGAAGTTTGGAATCCCGAACCTGAAACTGATGACATGGATGAGGAGTTGCCCTCTCCTCCTCCTCCCGCACCAGCTCCTGAATCTGTGGAAGAAGAATTGCCCTCTCCTCCAACTCCGGATGAATCGGATATTGCCGAACCACAAGATGATGAGTCAGAAGAAGAGGAATCGTCACCTCCTCCGGTTTCAAATGAATCAGAAGAAGAGTCTGAGGAGCCAGCAACCACTACTTCATCAGGCGATAGAACCGTGCAACAGAACTGTAGTGATTGCGAACAGAGATTCGAAATCACTCTACCTGATGGTCATGATGTTGTCCGAACTGCATGCCCTTCATGTGGCTCCATAGAAACCATCACTTTGAATTGAATCTGACATTATTGCAGGGTCGGAAGTTGAGTCATATAGTGCTCTTGCAGCCCAAGACCCTAAATCGCACCTCATAGAGGTGCGTGTATGGGCAATGACGCTGTCCGCCTAATTCGCCGTGCGCCCAGTGTCAATCATACACACACAATTCTTCTTGTAGCACTCTTCTTGTTACCCACTCTTGCTCCATTTGCAGCAGTAAGCGCCGAGTCAAGAATAGAATCGGAAGATTTTGATATTCTAGACGAATTATCTGCAGTTTTGAGTGAAAGACAGGACGTTATTGACTCTCAGGCCATAGGTCAATTGGCTAATCCAATGCTAGAACAACTCAAACTAGGAATTCAGGAAACCTCTGTCGCCGATCCTCTGCATGACATTGATGAGGCATTAGACGATGTTAATTTGGTAGAAACTGCCGCCCCTCATGTAGTTCATCCGGAGCCATATCAAATATTGACTGACGAAGGAAGTAGACCTCCTGGTGAAGTAAGGAACATTTGGACCACTCTTTTCAATCTCACAGACTATGTGATTTGGACAAGGTATGTAGACAAGGATGGAGAAGTAGTAGAAAAATACGAATCAATCACTTTCATCTCATCCCTTCTTTCATTACTAGATTCAGAAACTGATGCTTTCCTTCACCAAATGGATATTGATGATGATGGTGATGATGATATTCAGGTAGGTCTGAGTTTAGATCTCAATGATCCCGAGATAGATGGTTCAACACTCTCCGTAGCACCTCATCTTGATTATCGCATCACTGTTTTACAATCTAGTCTAACCGATCCAGATTGGGATGATTTAGAAACCCTAGAAGTCTCGTTACTGAAGGCTTTTGCATATTCTGATGGTTTACTCAGTGAAGGGGAAAGTTATGTCTGGGTCATAGACTCAAAATTTACTCATACACCATATGAATTCACACTTGGAGTAGGTCTTGAAAGATTCTATTTTGACGTATCCGGAGCAGTAGGTGATCTTCTTTCCGGAATTACTTCCCTGCTACTTGGTTTAGCTACAAATGGTGAGTCCGGCATATCGATAGCATCGATTTCGGCACCATATCAAATCTCAATAGAAAATCAAGGTCAAACAAATTGTCCCGAGGACTACTCCCCGCTTGAACTTACAACCCTGCCTTCTAGTGAGATAGGTTGTGGAGTAACTGCTGGATTTGGCTATGTCCATTATTCACCTCCTGATTCGCAAGATGATCGCGATGTGTGGGAGGTCGCTTACATTGAAGCCGCAGTTCATCCAAATGGACTAGCGACGATTTTACCAGAACAAGTTGATGTGACCATCCGAACGGACAGCACTCTTGCAGATGGAACTGGAAATATCGGAGAGAATGGTCTCACAACAGTCGAGTATTGGGCTGATGAGAGAGCAGACCTCCACTTGCATTTCCATGAGAATCGTTCCGAAGTTCCTCCTGAGAATTCAGATGGTATTCACGGCAATGTTACAGATTCCTCAGGTTGGTTCCGTGGTATGCCCGCAGGTTCTCTAGATGCTGAAGAAATTGACCGAATCTTCACAATGTTAGGATCCAAGTCTGTACCTGAACTACCTGGCGGGCAACCAAACCGTCTAGGATTGATTATTGGTGTCAAGAACTTCACTCGAGATACATCACAGAATGTAGATGATTCAAGTCTTCCAGTTAATCCTGCATATCCTCCTAAGACTTTGGTTTTAGTGCGTTCAGTAGAATCGATTGAAGAGGTCGAGTATCATTCTTGGATGAAACGGGGCGGGGCTGAATCAGATCATAGAAGAATCCAGATTACGGCCAAAGATGTTCCCACAGCAGTAGTTCTATTCGGTTCGTTTGAATTAGGTGGAACATCTGAGTCCGATACCAGTCTTGATTCCTCCCAGAATCTAGATTTTATGTCACGAATCTTAGATGTGGTATTGATTAACATAGTAGATTTATTCCTTGATATTGGTACTATAATCAATGATATTCCATCTGCTACAGTTGACGTAATTAGTGGTGGAGTTGGCGGTTCAGGTGGCTTATCTGGTCATACTATACATCTTCAGATGCATGACAATTGGAGAATTGAAAGAGAAGCGGAATCAATTAGTGAGATTGGTCTACAACTTGGTTCCAGTCCACATCCAGTAATGCCCGGAGATCATTTGATTCTTGCAACAGATCAGTCCCTAGACACCGTACAAGGAAGAATAGGACCAAGAGAACCATTAGTTCGTGTATCAGCTAGTTTGCGGTTTAGTGGATTGAGTGCCTTTACTCTAGTTGATGACCGAGAAACGGAGAATCAACGTGTATCGCTTCAAACCAACTCGAATGAGGAATTCTCTTTCCTTTACATTGACCATCAAAGCAACAACCTCAGTGGAGCCAGTCATCAAGGCGTGTCAATTTCAGATATCCCTGATAATCTCACTGCTGAACTCAATCCAAATACGGCAACATATTCTGCAAGTTCGCCTATTGATCGAATAAGTTACACTGGGACGGAAGGAACTCAGAGGCAGGCTGCACATATCCTCGATTTACCAGCCTCCTTCTCGCTACAATTTGGAGATATCACGAAATGGACTTCTTCCACTCCAATATCAACTATCCACGCTCAGATGACAGATTCACCTGAACCAGTAACTATGAGCGGTGATCACTTCCTCTTCCATCATGAACCTGATTCGGACACATCGACTATTTCTGCTCGGATTTCAGGATTACAAGAAGTAGGCTGGAGAGCACCAATGGAACCGGGTGCATCGGGGCCATTAGGTCGTGGAACTGCATTCATGACAACATCCGGTGAAAGGACAATGAGCATCGACGTTGAACATGCTCCTACTGAGGGTAATGGTGGCCTATCTGCAGTTGTGCTTATCGATCCATTACCTTCGACAATTTCAGTTGACATACCTACAGGTTCTGATGCTGCAAACAATTTGGCAATTCCTGAATTTAATACAAGTCAAGGTGTAGCCGGTGTTGCCTTCTTCTTAGGCGGATTAGCCGAACTAGGAAGTTCTGTGAACCAAGTTCTTGCAGGTGTAACCACCGATATTGCTTCAGGTGAACAGAATGGAAACGGTTCTTTTTCATACGGTATTCAATTAGATGCAGATCGTGCATTCGATTTGATTTTCGATGCGAGTCATGGTAATGGAACAGCTGACATTCCACCCTGGGTTCATGGGATTTCATTGAATGCAGCTGACACCGGTATTAGTGATGGTTTCCATGTTCGTGGATGGTTACCTGAACTTCCACCTATGATTGACTTGTCAGTAACTAGACTTCCTACTGATGAAGGCCAAGATTGGGCTATTCAATTAGGTATGGAAGGATGGAAACCAGCTCGCAGCGAATTCATGATTAATGTGAATGGGGTCAATGGTCAGGATTTGATGATGACATATGAAGGTCTTCAAGTCAACAAACCAACTTCACTTGGTATAGACACTATTTTTGAGATTCGCGAAACATCAGGTGGAATCACTGAAGTTACAACCTCGACGCATTATTACATGTCGAACAGACTTGAATGGATTCATGGACTTCTAATTAATAGAGAGGCAGGAGCAAGGACTGAATTACTGGTCAATGATATTCCCGAATCAATTGACATCACAGCCAGTTTAGGCACTGCTATTTCATTGGATATGACAGTCCCAGAACAATACAGGCGTGCAGGGCCCGCTGTAGATTCAATAATGATGCAGCAGATGCAATGGATGCATGGTCAATGGTGGCCTGTGACTGTATTCTTACGTGATGTGCCAAATGCAATCAATCTAACAACCGAACCCGATTTAAATTTCGACATAACTGAGAATCTTGCATTCCAAGGGACTCCTGTGCTAGATTTCTCCGCATCAGAAGAAGGGATGTCACTATACATAGAGGCTAATGGAAGAGCTATCAATAGTCGAGGCGACATTATTTTACTCGCTGAAGGTATGACCGACAGAATGATTATTGGACCTACTGATAATCATGGACTTGCAATTCGTTCAGGAGGAGATGGAGTGGAAAGAATCTATCTTAGAACCTCAAACATGCCTGTTACTCCTCCAATTGTTCTAGAAGAGATGGAAGCGTTGGGAGAAAATTTGCGCAGTGCTACTATTCATGTCGTTGAAGTTGCAGGGCCTTACAGTGTTATTGAGATTGAAGATGTACAAGGCGGACGAATAATTGCTTCAGCTAGAGCATCAGCTGAAGTAGATGCTCTAGGTACTACATTTGATTTGAGGGGTGTATTACTTGATGCTCAGACTACAGGTGGAGTTCCTACTGGAACCAGCCTCGGAGTAAATGGCCTTGCATCTGATCTTTCTTTGCTAAATATGATACCAGGGTTTGAGGGTTCTACTCATCATATCATTGCTCCTGAACCATTTTCTTCGGCCATACTAACCCTTGCTGCAACCTACATTGGAGGTTCCTAATATGGGTCTACTTGAGAAGATGAGAGAATCAAAATCTGATGATGATTCAGAGCGAGCATCAGACAAGGCTCATGAAATATTGCAAATAGTCGGTGAAAGGGTAGAAGTGATTAGGCCAAAAAGAGTATTTTTCGCCTCTTTTACAGTTCTCTTACTTTTATCTGCAATGCTCTTAATTGGCACTTGGTTAGTCCCTTATGACCGAACTTCGGTAGATGTGGTTTACATCCAAGGAGGAGGAGGGCACGTTATTCTCGTTGAATTGGATAACAAAGGCTCTAGATCTATTGAAGATGTCACTTTAGATATTCGTTTCTTGGATGAAATAGGTGTTGAAATTGAAAGAACTAGTTATTTTTCAAATGAGATACCCGCTCATACATCAGTTGCTGGGGACGATTTGGAATTGCTAATTGATGGGGCTTCAGTATGGGAGAATTATACTATTGAAATATCTCTTGAATACAACTATCGTGGAACAAAATATAATGAAAGATTTACTCATGATGTTGGCGAATGGACTCGCGAGATGTTCACAGATTCAGCCCCTCTTCGGTTATTCTAACACGACCGTAGGTCGTGAATTGTGTGTTCCAACTGACCCTAATACTGAAAGGTAACTCAATTCGGCGCGGAGGTATGGTTCAGCGTACCTGCGTCATGGTGTTGACCTTGTTCCTTCTAGCAATGGCTCCACTAAGTGGTACTTCGACAGATGCTGACCAATCTCTCACTAATTCTCTTAGTACTGAAAATACAAGAATTGAGATATCTCCAGATTCCAATTCAATACAATCGCTTGGAGAATCTATTGTTATCGAAGGATTTGAGAGAAATAGAGAGAACATTGCCGAATCTTCAATAGGGTTGTATACTGAAAACGGACTGATACCCTCTGTATCAATTCCAGATTCTTTAGCACTAGTACGTTCTGACTTAGCAATGGTCATCGTAGATGGTGGCGTTGGAATATGGGATGCCCGGATTGCAGTAGAGGAATCAGGAAACCTAGAGATCCGCACAACAGTTCCTCCTTCTGGATTTTTAGTTCAAGGTGATGAGAAGCAATTATCTGAATTGGCAGATGTTAGCGTTGTCGAAGCTGTTCATTCAGTCCCAGCAGGTATTCTTGTCCATCCAGTGCTAAGGGTGGTTGATGAGGGGCCAATAATGGTGGAAATTCTGGGCTGGAAGGATGACGAGTTGCAGCGTCATTCAGAGCCGGGCCTTGATATTGATGATTCTCTTTCTAACGTAGCACAGATGTGGATGACTGATTCTTGGAGCCCCGAAGAAGGACGTGTTTGGGGCGAGATAAATCTCCGAGATATTGGGGTAATTGCTCAACATCCTTCAGTTGCTTGGATTTCTCCCCTTCCTGTTCTAGAATTACTCAATGACAATGCAAGGAACTGGATGGGGATAGATACTGTCGAGTCATATTTCATTACAGATTTAGATGGAGACGGCCAAACAATTGCCGTTGGAGATTCAGGAATAGATCATGACCACGGTGACTTCAATGGTCGAATTGTTGGAAGAACTTCGGTAACTCCTGGTGACTCTAGTACGGCTGATACCTCTGATGGACATGGCACACACGTGGCTTGTACGGTGCTCGGTTCAGGTATGCGCAGTAGTGGAACATACGCTGGAGTTGCTCCTGAAGCGAGTCTATATTTCCAAGCCATGGAGGATGATGATACGGGGTCTCTATACAGTTACGGAATTAATAGTATGTTGAATTCGGCTTACAATAGCGGTGCTCGTTTACACACTAATTCATGGGGTGCAGGCAGTGGCTCCGGTTCCTACTCTACGCAATCTGAAGATGCTGATGATAGAACTTCGACTTGGGACCAATACTGGTCATATGAAGGGATGACAGTTCTCTTCGCCGCTGGAAATGAGCGTAATGACGGGGTTTCTCCTCCGGGCACTGCAAAGAATGTCATTACCATTGGCGGACACAAAAATCGATACAGTGGTTCTCCTGATGAAATGTACTACTGGAGTAGCCGTGGACCTACTGATGACGGTCGCATAAAGCCAGATGTTGTAGGTCCTGGTGATGGAGTCCGTTCTTGTTTATCTCAGGAGGCTGAGAATGCTGATTCAGGTTGGTCGAATAATTGGTACATCGAGTATAGTGGTACTTCTATGGCTACACCTGCTGCTGCAGGGGCTGCTACTCTTGTAAGACAATATTTGATGGATGTTGCTAACAGACCAGCGCCACAGGGCGCTTTGGTCAAAGCACTCTTGATTCTTGGTGCCAAAGATATGGGTGCTCGTAATATCCCTAATGATGATGAAGGATGGGGTAGAGTCAGTCTGATTAATTCACTTATTCCCGATAGTGATGAGGGGATTTTTGTTGATGATCGAAATCGAGTAAAGAGCGGCCAGACACGCGAATATACCTATGATATCACGAGAGCAAATGAGCCACTCAAGATTGTTCTAGCGTGGTCTGATTATCCAGGTTCAAGCACATCATCTTCTCAACTTCGGAATGATTTGAACTTAGAAGTAGTAAATCCAAATGGTAATATCTACAAAGGCAATGTATTCAATTCTGGACGTTCCATAACTGGAGGAAGTTGGGATGATACAAACAATGTCGAAGTAGTCTTAATTGACAGTGCTTCTGTTGGCACATGGACTGTTAAAGTCAAGGATGACTATCATGGTGGTAGCCGAACTTGGCAACCTTATGCAATAGCGGTCAGGGGAGTTAACGTCAACGACCTCTCTCCAGACCCTGCATTTTCACCTGATGTCTTAGTTGAACCAATAATCCCACAATTAGGTGAAGAAGTAGACATTACTGTAACCGTGAATAATCTTGGTGCAGGTTCTATTAGTGACTTAGAAGTAATGGCTAGAGCGAACGGCTCACTAATCTCAACTCAAGTTATTTCATTGAGTCCAGGTGAATCAACTGATATTAGTTGGAGTTGGACAGCGACACAACAAGGTGAGATTCCACTCAGTTTCCATATTGATCCCAATGACCTAGTCGATGAGGCTTCTGAGTCCAACAACCTTCTAACACACATGATACAAGTTAGCGCACCAGGTGTCAGAGTATCTTCAAGTGAAGCACTAATCACCTTAGGTGATGCTACAGATAGCTCGACCTCTTGGAATATTGTCCTTTCAAATACTGCTCTTTTTGAGACCAATGCAACAATCGAATCCAGCCCTCCAAGGAGAATGAGTGATGGTTTAGAATTCGATTGGTTCTATTCATTCACATCCACTAATTTTAATTTAGCAGCAGCAGAGTCAGTAGATATTGGATTTACATTGATTCATCCGGCTCCACCTCAACCCGGAACTTACGAGATTATTGTAACCGGAACCGATGTTGAGAATTCAGTAGAGTCGATGCTTTCGTTATATTTCGAAGTACCGATATTAGCAGAGGCCGAAGTTGATATTCATGCTGAACAAATTCATGTTTCTCCACTCACGAAGACAAGTGCACAGTTTCATGTAACTAACTTAGGGAATGGTCCACAAACATACGATGTAGAGTTGGTGTCTCCTTCTGGATGGCACCTTGGTCTAGATGTACTTGGAACCTTTGAAGGCTCATCACATGGCTCTACAGGAACTTTGGCTGTTGGCGAACAACGTGCAATAGATTTGACAATTAATCCTCCTGGTGCAATGATTCCAGCAGGTAGTGTTTTTGATGCAGCAATAAATGTCAGGTCACGTGTTAGCAACGATGTTTGGTCGATTGACATACCTCTTCTTGTGATTCCAATAGATCAACTTTCTACGACTCCAATTAGTGATGGTGTAGAGCATCAGATTTCCCCTGACGCTACTTTGGAACTGAAAGTGGATTTCCTCAATACTGGCAACCGTGATCTTGAACTTACTCCGCATCAGGTTGCAATTCCAGGTGGATGGAATGTAGTTGGAGCACTTCAATCACTAACAGCTCCAGCAGGTTCAACCACTCAGTGGACTGTTGTTTTACAGGGCAATGGACTTGCCGTGAGTGGTGATTTCAAACTCCGTTTCATTACTGATGATGGATTTTCAATAGATTGGAACAGAACACTTGATGTTCTTTCCGCTGCCTTACCAACAATCCAGTTCCACCAGATTGCATTTGCTGACGGTTCCTCTTCTGAGTCTCCATTAGGCCTCGGTGCTCATCCCGTTGGGGAAGCGTTCGATCTTGCTTGGAAGGTAGAGAATGAAGGCACTTCAACGTGGAGGCCTGAGACAACAATTATACTTCCAAGTACTGATTGGATTGGTAATTGTCCTTCCTCACCTTCATCCCTGTCTCCTGGTTCGAGCACAATAATTTGGTGCACAATCACAATACCTCTCTCAGCAGAGTCTGGAACTGAACCATCAGTTACGCTTTCGATGACAGGCGAGGGCCTTACAGCCGAGCACTCAGTATCACTTCAGGTTGCTTCGGTACAATCAATTGTCTGGGAATTACAGACTGATCCAGTGGCTCACGAAGGGTATCCAATCCTAATCAAAGTTCGTGTAGAGAATATTGGTAATTCACCGATTAATCACAGACTAGATGTTTCTGAATCCAGTTGGGATATCACTATCTTGAGTGAAGTTTTGATAATGCTACAACCGGGTGAATCAACAATTATCAATATTCAATTTGAGCCGGATTCAGGTTCAGATGGAAGTATTCAATTATCCCTTCTGAATGGTGAAAGTATCTCAAATTCTGTATTTGTTATCGATATTGACGTTATGCCTGGCAAGGGTGACGAAAGTGCTCTTTCATCCTCATTAGTTCTGATTATATTCGTTCTAGTTGTTGGAATAATTGCAGGTACAGGATTATTTGTATACAAGAAAAAAGGTGGTAACTTTGATCAGATATTTGCAAATGAAGCAATTTCAAAGATTTCAGAGTCTCTTAATAAATACGAGTCAGAAAGTGGTTCCGGGATTGAATGCTGGGTTTGTAGCAGAGATATTTTCGTCGGCGAAGCATGGGCCTGTGGTCAATGTGGAGCTCGATACCACAAGGCCCAACAGGTTCGTGGATGTGACATAGTCTCGCTAGGTCGATGCCTACATTGTAATGCAGAATCGGATGAACTGGTTGAGGCCTAAATTACGCGACTCTAAGGCTCCAGAGGCCCGAAGCCCTTAGAGGGGCGTGTTTGTGCGTGTTGAATGATGAATCACAGTTCGTCAGCCCGACTTCTGGTCGTTTTGCTGTTGTTGACACTGTTTCTTCCGTTCGTTCAAGCAGAAGTTGAACCTCGACTCACATCTAACACTATGGCTCAGGAGGCTGATGCCGACAATCCAGCCGAATACACTATCACAGTGCACAATGATGGTGATGACGATATGTCTGTTTCTTTATCTACTCAACAAGATGCATCTAACTGTAATGGTTTTTCATCTCAGATAGAGCAAGTATCGGGGACTATTGATGCTGGTTCCTCAGAATCAGTCACACTTACTGTATCAGTTACTGAGCAGGCCGATGGAGATTGTGAAACTACAGTCAATGCTCAAGCAACAGTATCAGGAGGGATACCTGGGACTCCAAAGAATGCTGATATCACAGTGACAACTACTGCAGGTGATGGTGGTGGCCTTTACGGAGTCAAACTGTCTACCGATGAGCCAAATGTAGAATATGATGGTGAGGACAGAGTTGTTTGGGATGTTGAAGTTGAGAATACAGGGGAGCAGGATAATGCGAATATCCAACTCGAGATAGTTTCTGATAATGACTGTGAATCAGACGATTTGACTGCAACCGTCGATCCATCTATTGTTCAATTGAACTCGGGTGATAAGGAGACAGTTGAAGTTGAAGTAGATGTTCCTGACGGGAGCTCAACTGAGGCCGGTGAACATTGTTTTATTTTGCAGGCCACAGTAACTAATGATCCGAATCAAGCAGATCAGGCATCAGACAATCTTACTCTTCAACTTGATATTCCTGAGGTCAAAGAGTGTGACAGTCAACTTTCAACTTCTTCACATAATCTTGACCCCTTTGAATCTGCAACCAATAGTTTCTCCGTAGAAAATGTGGGAAATACAGAATGGACCGTAACAATGCAGGCAACATCTGCTGATGCAGATATTTCAGGCTGGGTCACTTTCGATAGTCCCAAATCAAAACTACTTTCCAAACCAGGAGGTTCGGAAGATAATCACGAATTCACATTAACAACATCTCCCGATGACTCTGTAGAAGCAGGTACTCAAGTAGAAATAAAAATCCGCGGAATGTCTAACCAAGGAGTTGGGTGTGAGAACATACTCACAGTTACAATCGGGCAGGTTCACGATGCTAAATTATCTCTCAGCACTTCAAAAATTTCTAATGTAGAACCCGGAAGTTCCGGCACAGTAACAATTACGGTCGAGAATCGTGGAAATGGCATTGATACATTTTCTCTGACCACAGTTGAGTTGCCAGAGGGTTGGCAGGTATCCTTTTCGCAGTCCTCGGTAACTGTGAATAGTAAACACGATTCTAACAATAAGGCATCATTAAGCGCCGATATCAATGTTCCATCCAATGCACTTGCTGGCGATAATACAGTCATTTTTGGTGTCAGTGTTAGTGGTTCGACTACTATACTCGATAGCAAGTCTCTAACAGTTTCAGTAGCAGCCAATCACGACTTAACTGCAGTAATGCCATCAACTCAGCAGACTGGGCGTTCGGGCCAAATAGTACAATTCCCTTTAGATATCACAAATACTGGTAATATTCAGGATACATTCAAACTACAGGTTTGTGATCCTCATGACAATACTGGCTGTAATCCACCTATGTGGGCATCCTCCTACTCTGACTCATCTGGTAATTCAATTACCCAAGTAGTACTAGGGCCAGGGGAGTCGGAAAGAGTATTCCTCGACATTACAGTTGAGGGAGAGGAAGATGCTGACTCAGTGAATGTACTTTCTCGAGTTGCAATTTTTGGTAGTGGTGAAAAGGTCGAACAAGAAGTAAGCGTGATTGTTTCAAATTATGACTACGGAATGGCTATATCTCCTGAAGAGCCAGGTTCTGTTGGTGGGGAATTAGATGTTGTTCTTCCACCAGGAGGTGTCATGGAAATTAGTTTCTGGGTTGAGAACACAGGAAACTATCCTGGAGGAGACAATGCTGTAATTTCTATGACTGGAATGGAATCATCAGTACTAAGGAAGGTAATGATTGACGGAGTTATAGTGTCGGGTGATATACAAATTGCATCAGGAGAGCGTGTGTTAATTACAGTTCAACTAGAGGCCCTATCCGGTGTCTCAACCGGCACTACTGGTGTAATCAAAGTAAGTGCCTCTTCTGAGAAGAATGCAGCTCAGAGTACATTTGTAAATCTTAATTTTGAGGTGCGGACAATACATGATTTAAGATTCACACTTGAGGGTACTGATTCCTTAATGACTGATGAAAAAACTAGTGTAGAGTTCATCTTACATGTTACTAACTATGGTAATGTTTTCGAAGAGGTTCAGATACTCACTAGTGATTCTTTACGAGGATGGACAGTCAATGTTATTTCCGAGGAATTCGACTTATCACCCGGTGAAACTAAGGAGGTTACCGTAAGGGTCACACCACCTGCAGACATGGTTCAGGATGACGCCTACAAGTTTACCTTGACCGTACAGCCCAAGGGTATGCCTGTAGCGGGTCAACCACTTGATTTGGAAGTAACAGCAGAAGTCAGCCCGGGTTTGAATTTAATTAGTGAAGAGAATAAGGAGATTCTCGTTTATGGTCTGACAATAATCGGTGCACTTCTAGTGGTTGTACTATTCCTTCGTTCCCGCTCTGAGAATAAGCGAATTATGGAAGCCTTAGATCCACAACCTAAGAGTCAAAACCAGAAGTAATCCAAGTCTTTTATTTGCTTAAAGTGGAAAAAGTAGCCACTTTGCTAGGGGCTTTGCCAACACTCGCATGGTTATGCTTATGACCGTATTTCAGGTGGGGCAGTCTGTCGGTCCCTTTGGGACCGTCAGGTGTGTGCTATGTCTACGGTTCCTGAAGCATACCTAGCACTAGCAGTAATGACTCTCGTTGGGATAGGTTTCCCCATAGGTGGATTCATCGCATCACGCTTCTTGAGGCCCACTCCAAGTACGAATGATAAATCCAAATTACGTTCTATTCTATTGCCTGGATATGAGACCGATCAGAGCCTGTACGTACGCCGTGATAGCACATACGAGTGTGGTTCTGAACCAGTAGGTGATGCTCACATCAACTTCCACTTCCAGTATTACTGGTATGCCATCATATTCCTTGTATTCGATATTGCAGCCATGTTCCTTATCCTTGGGGGAGTTGTTGCCATACAGGAATCCGGTGGAGAAATCGACATCTGGGCTGCTATGACCACACTTACCGTATTCCTTGTAATAATGAGTCTTGGTGTTTGGCATGTTTTCCGCAAGCGTGGACGAATCTACATATGAGGTGATATGATGAGTGATGACATTCAGAATTTTTCTGTATTCAACAGTCGTATACTCGTAGATACCGTCGGCGATGTTACTGACGAGGCTCTGAAAGCTAGTCGGATGAAGGAGGTCATCGGTGTCCTTGGAGGACGCTTATTCAATTGGGGTCAAAGGAAGTCGCTATTTCCATTGCATTTGGGTATCAAGTGTTGTGCTCTAGAAATGGCCGCAGCAGGTGCTAGCCGCTTTGATGCGGAGAGATTCGGTGTATTCTTCCGCTCAAGTCCGCGACAATGTGATGTTCTTTTGGTAAATGGTCCTATTTCAAAGAAATTTGCAGACCCAATAGTTCGACTATGGGAGCAAATGCCTGAACCAAAGTGGTGCATTGCTATGGGTGAGTGTGCTATCTCAGGTGGCCCCTACTTCCAATCTTACAATGTCCTAGAAGGCGTTGATACAGTGATTCCTGTTGATGTTTACATCCCAGGTTGTCCGCCACGCCCAGAGGCGTTAATCGATGGATTTGGTAAATTACGTGAGAAGATTATCCGAATCGGAGCTGTTCCGAGCGAAGTCCGTCCAATGAACGAGGCGCCTTTGATTATTGGAGACGAGTGAGGGGATTACAGATGGGTAAGAAAGTTTCACCGGCTGCACAGCAAAAGGCTGCAAAATCTCTAGCCTCTGCTATTTCAAAGATTGATGGCGTCAGCGGCGAAGTAGATACTCGAAGTAGTGGAACTCAAGAACGGCACACAGTCACCAGTACATGTACTCCAGCTTCATGGCGAGGTCTTGCTGAGGTACTTGCTAGCAAGCACAATGTCGATTATTGTTCCATGATTACAGGTATACATTGGCCAGACGCTTCAGACAAGACCTGGGAAGTAATCTATCATTTACTACGTACTGGAGTTACAGACCCAGATGTTTTAGATGGTGTTGTTCAACCAAACATAACTGCAGCAGGTAGTTTGGAAGGTGGAGATGTACCTCTTGAAATCCAAATCAGTATTGCTCTACCAGATACTCGAACCCCTTCAGTAGACAGTGTTCAGGATATTTGGGTCGGAGCAGATTGGAATGAAAAAGAGACATGGGATCTTGTTGGAATTGACTTTGATGGGCATCAAGGAATGCGCAGAGTTCTCAATCCTCACGAGACTCCAGTAGGATATCATCCTCTTCAGAAGCAGCACAAATTGCGTTATCACGGACATGAGGAAATGTATGATGATGTCCAGGGATTCCGAAGGAAGCCTGCAGATGCTGGTAAGGTGAAGTGAGGATTAATTATGGCAGAAATGTGGATTTCAATGGGTCCTCAACACCCCATGACTCATGGTCTTTGGACTCTGAAGGTCAAGGTTGATGGAGAAACTGTGGTAGATACAGAACCCGACCTAGGGTATATCCACCGCGGTGTCGAGAAGATTTGTGAATCGCGTGATTTCACACAGATTACTACTTATTGCGATAGACTATGCTACGCTAGTGCGAATACATGGTCACATTCCTACATTTATGCTGCTGAGGACTTACTTGGGGTCGAAGTCCCTGAACGCGCAGAATACATTCGCCTCATTGCAGTTGAACTCCAGAGAATCGCCAGCCATTTGATGTGGCTAGGTGCTTATGGGCCTGACATTGGAAATCTATCCGTTATGGTTTGGTGTCTGCGTGAGCGGGAGATGATGATGGATTTGCTACAAGAAATGGGAGGTTCTCGTATGCATTACAATTTCCCTCGTATAGGGGGTGTGAAGCGCGACCTCCCTCACGGATTCGCTCAGAGGGCACGTGCAAAACTAGCTTTGTTCCAAGATCGAATTCAAGAGTACGAAGCCCTATTTGATGAGAGCACAGTATTCCTTGTCCGTAGTCAGGGTGTTGGGTATGCTAAGCCTGCCGAAATGATCAACCACGGTGTAACCGGACCCAACGTTCGAGCCGGTGGAGTTGACTACGATGTCCGTTGGGCTCATCCATATTCAGTATACAGTGAATTAGATTGGGTACCTGCAGTAGAACGCTCATCAATTAAGGGTGCAGACTGTTATGATCGATACCGTGCTCGAATTGAAGAGATGAAAGAAAGTGCCAGCATGGTTCTTCAATCTCTGGATAAGATGCCTGGTGGAGCAGAAACCTATCACGAACCAGGCGATCCCAAAATTCTCGCTAAGGCTCCATCTAGGGCACCAGAAGGAACTAGCGGAAGTCACCACTTTGAGGATAGCCGAGGCGAGTCTATGTTCTACCTCGCAGGTGGCGGCGAAGGCCGTGGAAAGATGCCATATCGTGTATCCATCCGTTCTCCTATGTTCATCACCATTCCTTACGCAGCCAAGTGTATGATTGGATACAAAGTTGCAGATATTCCAGCTATCATGGGGTCATTTGACCCTTGTATCGGAGAGACTGACAGGTGAGGTGAAAGAATGGCTAGCAGTGATTGGTTGGATATACGTGGCTGGATGCAGTCACTTGTGAGTTGGTCAATGGATACAACTCATGACCTTCTTCCTAGTTCAGATATTGGACTCGGTCCTCTTGGGACATTGAATATTCAAGAGGAATTTGCTAGTGTTCAGAGTTCTCTTGAAATGTTTATTTTCACAACCATAATGTGTACTGTTGTTTTTGGTACAATGATGACTACTCTCATGGTAGTTCCATACATTGAGCGTAAGTTCATTGCTCGACTAATGGATAGGATTGGTGCCACCACATCTCTACGCAGCCTTTGGATTGGAGAAGGGCACACGACCGCAGGTCGATGGTGGAATCAACTACCCTTCGGAATGGGTGCTCCTATTGGTTGGTTGAATGGAGTGTTGAATTCAGTCTTAGGTAATGACTCAAAGCATATTGCTGTGAAAAGGGTGCACAACCGGGGATATCATGGATTAGTTATTTTCCCAGGATTCTTTCAGGCTCTCGCAGACTTCCTCAAATTCGCTACCAAGGAGCACATAGTCCCAGCAAAAGCAGATCGCGTAGTCTTTGAAACCGCTCCTGTAATTATCATTGCAACTACGGTTATGGTCTATGCATTCGTTCCATTTGGACCCCATATTTGGGCGGCTAACTCAGAATTGTCACTTGTATTCATGATGGCCGTCTTTGGCGTTGCACCTTTGGGGGTCTTCTTCGCAGGCTGGTCTTCAAACAATAAGTACACACTAATTGGAGGAATGCGTTCTGCTGCACAACTTACAGCCTACGAAATACCTCTTCTTGTCAGCGTTTTGGCAATAGCAGTGGTATCAGGGTCCTTCAATATTCTAGAAATAGTCGATTTCCAAATTGAGACTAGCAATACATGGAACATATTCATTCTACCATTGGGTGCAGCCTTATTCTTAATCACAATGATTGCAGAAGTTGAGCGAATCCCATTCGATATGCCGGAGGCTGAGGCTGAACTTGTTGAAGGTTGGTGGACTGAATATGGAGGGATTCGCTGGGGTCTAATGTTTGCTGTAGAGATGATGCGAGCATACGCTGCATGTATCCTATTCGCACTATTTTTCCTCGGTGGCTGGCAAGTTCCGTTTGAGGATACCTTAGTTGGACTACCTTTTGTTGGCGGCATATTTGAGTTTCTCGTATCGATAACACCTGGGATAGCAGTCCTTCTTCTCAAGGCGTACTTGATGTTCGCCTTCTTCGTCTGGGTGCGCGCATCTCTTCATCGAATACGTACCGATCAAATTCTAGAATTTGGCTGGAGGTGGCTATTGCCTGCTTCAATAATCAATCTTGCAATTGCCATTTGGCTACGTCTAGAGATATGGGACAATGGTTGGCCTATATGGACAGCCCCGGTTCTTTTCGGTGCATTCGTTATTGCCTTCATCGTTCTTGCTATTGATGAGGACAAAGATGCTCTCGAATTAAATCGTAGAATGTATCACACACAAACTCCCGACAAAGCGAGCCCGGGAACACATAGAGATTAGGAGGTGAAAGATTGGACGACTACAACACAGGACACCCTCATGCAGTTCCCAATTTCCGTAATTTGGTAATCAGGCCAATGTGGATTACTCTGAAGACAGCTCTTAGAACCGTTCCTTTCCTTGGAAGAGTTAGTTGGTTGAGGAACAACTACCACGGTCAAGAAGTTGTGATGAGTGATGAATTTACTCAGAGCAGAATAGGCGAGGGTCATCTATCAGATGGGCATACATATTCTGCTGACCGAGAATCAACAGATCTCCTTCCTTTCCTCGAGCGTCCAGTGACTGTGATGTATCCTTATGAGAGATTAGAGGACATGGAGCCATGGCTTTTCGTTCCTGGTAATTACAATGGGCGCATTGGAATTGTTTGGGAAACATGTACAGCATGCAAGGCTTGCGTACGTGCTTGCCCCAATGATTGTCTCCACATGACTTCTGAAGTACGTGTGAACGTTCTTGATACTACGGATGATGGTGATGAGTGGCACGGATATGGTTCCCAAGTTGAAGCAGGTGGATTTGCAGCAAAACCGAAGATGGAAAATCTAGACGCAGAGTCTTTTGATCTTATGAAGGATCATGCTGCTGCACCTTCGGAGTATGATTTCGCTGAGGTTATTGATATCAGTGGAGATACTGCAACAGTTCGTTGGATGGATGGTTCTGGAATTGAGGACATTTCGACATCGGAGTTGAAACCCGCTGAGACAGATATTGTCAGTGGACGCATTGACCTTGGGCGCTGTATGTTTTGTGGTCTATGTGCTGAGTCTTGTCCATTCGAATCCTTCTTCATGAGTAATGAGTACGATGGAATGTCTGGTTATTCTAGGGAAGATCTCTGGTTCGATGCAGACCGCACTCGATTACTTCCTTCAGTTCATCAAGAGCGCGTTGACATGGAACTTGCTAAGCGTGCTCAGAAGGAGAAAGATAAGCGTGCCAAGAAGGCCGCTAAGGCCGCTAAGGCCGCTCAAGAAGCGGAGGCATGATTCATGAATATCGATTTCGAAGCAATCGCATTTGTCATCATGTCACTTCTTGCAATATTAGGTGCACTTGGTTGCGTCTATTCTCGTCGAGTTGCCCATTCTCTACTTTCTCTAATGATGACTTTCTTCGCTGTTGCAGGTGTTTTCGTTTTGGCTCAGGCAGAGATGCTTGCAGCAGTTCAGATTCTAGTCTACCTCGGTTCAGTCATGTTAGTTGTTCAGTTTGGTGTTATGCTAACTCGTCGTCAAATCCAAGAAGGTGATGTCGAATGAAAGCAGTAGGAATATTCGCCAAGTTAGGTGTATTTGCCTTTGTTTTGATTCTCCTTCGAGAGGTTATGGAGCACCCTATGTGGAGTGGTTCAACTCCCTCTACTCAGACAGTTCCAACAACAGTTGATTTTGCTATTTCGATTTTCAATGATTGGGCTATCGTGACTTTGGTTCTAGGACTTCTTCTTGCAATGGCAATGATAGGTGCATCTTACCTTGTCCGAGATGAGCGCTTGGTCAATCTCCTATACGATATGGGAGGTGATGAATAATGATTGAGGCAAGTTGGATTGCTGGCCTTGGAGTCATTCTCTTTGGTATCGGATTAGTTGGGGCTTTTAGTCGCAAAAATGCAATTGTTGTTTTGATGTGTATTGAGGTGATGCTGAATGCAGCCAACCTCAATTTCGTAGCGGGCGCATTGCATCATGGCTCCGTTGACGGTTGGGTATTCACAGCGGTGGCAATAGCCATTGCAGCAGCTGAGGTCGCTATTGGGCTAGCAATCCTGCTTTCGCTATACAGCACGCAGGAAACCATATCGCTCGATGAGGCGAATCTGTTGAGGAACTGAGGTGAAAGGTATGGGGAAAAACAAGCAGGAGTGGGACAGACTCCTTTACATCGTACCGTTCCTATTGGTTGTACCATACCTCTACAGTACCGGGGCTCATTCAACGGATTATGCTTGGATAATAATTGCGGCTCCATTGGTATTCTTTGCGGTCATAGCTATTGCCGGACAAATCTGGAATGGTAATGAGACTTGGGTTAATCGACTCAAGGAAGGAGGTGTGCTAGGATTAGGTGCTCTAGGTATGTCACTTTCTGCAGCACTTTGGATGATTTACGAATATCTTGACCACCATGGTCACATCGAGGTTGGTGAACCATGGAGTTGGCTGACATTTGACATTCTGACTTATGATAGTGAAGGTTGGTCCATAGCAACAACGGGATTCCATGGAATAGGATTTGGAATATATCTCGATCCTCTCAGCATCATGCTGCTCTTTGTAGCAACATTCCTCTGCTTCTTGATTTGTTGGTTCGCTATAGGTTACATGACAACCGACCAAATTAACGACAATAGCAATCACCGATTCTTCGCTGAATTTGTTCTTTTCAGCATGGGAATGTTTGGAATGGTTCTAGCAGACAACTTCCTCTGGCTATTCATCTTCTGGGAGATTATGGGTCTTTGCTCATATCTCTTGATTGGATTCTATTATTGGAAGGAGAGTGCTGCTTATGCGGCAAAGAAGGCCTTCCTGACTACTAGAGTGGGTGATGTTTTCCTAATGATTGGATTACTGATGCTTTACGACATATATGGTTCACTCGACTTCGCAGTTGTCTTCGATGATCCGTCTACTGGTGTAGGTGGGGCTGTTGTTGAAGCAGCGGCTCTACAAACTGCTCTTCTCATGCTCTTCATTGGAGCAGTCGGTAAGTCCGCTCAGTTCCCACTACACGTATGGCTACCTGATGCAATGGAGGGCCCCACCCCTGTGTCCGCTCTAATTCACGCTGCTACCATGGTTAACGCTGGCCTCTATCTTGTAGCCCGTATGGTTCCATTCGTTGATGTGGCTCACCACGGAGTTGCTGGAATGGAAGACCTCGGACTCATTGTCGCTTGGATTGGAGGAATTACTGCCTTTATGGCTGCATCAATCGCCTTTGTTCAGAATGATATCAAGAAGGTTCTAGCTTATTCGACAATGAGTCAACTTGCCTACATATTTACAGGACTGGGGGCTGCTCTTTGGTTCTTCAATACCGATAACCATCATGCCGGAGCTCTAGTATTCGGTGGAGCACTCTTCCATCTATTCAATCACGCAATGGCAAAGGGTATGCTCTTCATGGCGAGTGGCTCTGTAATCCATGAGGTTCACCATGCTCATGACCATCTATCACATGATGGTGAGCATCATGACTTCGACCCGCAAGATATGCGTAATATGGGGGGTCTAGCTAGCAAACTACCAGTTACAGCGATAGCCATGATGTTTGGCTCAATGTCAATTATTGGTATTCCTCTAATTGGAGGTTTTTGGTCTAAGGAAGTAATTATCTCAAAGACATGGTATGCTTACTTCCACGGTGGAGAAGCCCTTCTAGGACCTGCGATACTGCTTCTTGCCACCGCTGGGATGACTGGCTTCTACATGTCACGCATGTGGTTCATGACTTTTGCAGGTGAACCGAAGCATGAGTTAGTTGACCATGTCCACGAGACAACTCCATGGATCAAGACACCTCTTGTTATTCTTTCAATTATCACTGCAATTGGAGGATTTGGTTTGGCACTGTATGGAGCCATAGATTGGCTTTCAGGTGATTCAACACATCTCTCGATGCACGGTCACACTCTAATTGATCAGATTGTCCACGAGATTGAACATGCTTTCCTACCAGAGGATTTGCAATTACGATATGTAGGATGGGCTACAATTGCGCTATCCTTTGTACTAGGTCCAATTATGGCAGCACGAATCTATGGTGGTTCTCTAAGAAATGGAGAAAAGGCAACACCGTTAGTTCACTGGCTAACCTCTCTTTCAAGCAAATTCGGAAGTCAGAATGTTGACGAGTTAGCAAACTCACAATTGGCTGAGGCATTACAGAATCGCCTTTACTTCGATGATCTCTACGAAGGAGTACTAGCACGTACTATAGTGCCCTTTGCCAACTTTGCCGCATGGTTTGACAAGAATGTCATTGATGGAGTCATCAAGCAGATTGAATCTAATTCAGTTTTAGGTTCGGTTCAAATTCGTCGAATAACAACAGGTAGCGCCCGTGATTACATCCTCATGGCTGCAGTGGGCGCACTGTGCATATTTGCACTAATCTGGGGGGTGGGCGCTTGATTACTGAAGACCCTCTAACTTTCATTACTCTATCACCTATAGTTGTAGGACTAACTCTTCTCATACTTCCACAGATAGCACCAACTAGTGCTTCGGATTACATCAAGAAGATTTCTCGTCCATTATCTATGAGCTTGGCTATAGCCATACTCGGAATTACTACCATGTTATTCTTAGGTCAGATTGGTTCAATTGATTGGCTCAATATCGGTCAAGGTTCCTATGTATTCCAGAGTGAACCAGTCTCAGTCTTAGAGCCAATTGGAGTACGTTGGGTTGTCGGTGTTGACGCTCTCTCATTCCCGATGGTTTGGTTGACAGCACTTCTAATTCCTATCTCAATGCTCGTTGAATGGGATGCTAAGAAAGGACATCTGTTCTTCCCATTAATACTCATTATGGAAGGAGCCCTCCTAGGAGTTTTCATTGTTCTAGATTTATTCGTCTTCTATGTATTCTGGGAATTGACTCTAATTCCAATGTTCTTCCTCATTCTAGTATGGGGTGGCGATGATCGCCGTTATGCTTCTATGAAGTTCTTCATCTATACATTCACTGCTAGTGTTTTGATGCTCATCGGTATCTTAGTGATGTACTTCAACACAGGTGATGCAAGCCTTGGTGGAAGTCTCACAGGCCATCACTTCGACCTCGTCGCTATGACTTCACAAGCTGCTGGTGACGGCTTGATTGCTAGCGAGGGATTACGCCACTTTGTCTGGATTCTTCTCTTAGTTGGATTCGCAACAAAGATGCCGAGTGTCCCAGTTCACACTTGGCTTCCCGATGCTCACGTCCAGGCTCCTACTGCAGGTTCGATGCTATTGGCCGGTGTCATGCTAAAGATGGGTGCTTACGGATTTATTCGAATCGCAGTAACAATCTTCCCTGAATCAACAGTCGTATTCACACCATTGTTGATCATCTTGGGAATGGCCAGTTTGGTCTATGGTGCTGTAGTTTGTATGGGTCAAACCAATCTAAAGAGAATGGTCGCATACTCCTCTGTATCACATATGGGATTGATTTTCTTAGGAATCGCAACAATGCAGCCTTTGGGAATCGCAGGAGCACTCTTCATGATGTTCGCTCATGGAATCATCAGCCCACTTCTCTTCGCAGTTGCAGGAGCATTCAAGCATCACTATCACACTCTTGAAATTGGTTCGATGAGAGGTATTGCACATCACTCTCCTTGGCTAGCTGGGCACATGATGCTTGGTTGGATGGCTAGCCTAGGATTGCCACTATTGGCAGGATTCGTCGCTGAAGTTGCCATAATGATTGCATTCTGGATGACCTTTGGTTGGTTAGTAATATTCCCAGCACTTACTCTTATCATTACCGCGGTTTACTATCTGAATAGTATGCAGAAAACAATCTTCGAGGGAGGAGATCCACATGTAGGGGTACTACCCGATTCTCTCCACGGAGAAGAACCACGAGATGTCACGTGGCATGAGAATGCAGGTATGTTCATTCTCGCAGCAATGACAGTACTCTTCGGAATAATGCCATTCATCTTCTGGGATATGATGTCTGATTGGTCGACTGAGTTTATGCTTGAGACACTTATTGACGCAATGAATGCAAAGGGGGTGGAGCCCTGATATTTACCACAGAAGAGATGCAATTGCTATTACCTGAGATGATGTTGGTTACTGGTATTATTCTCTCAATTTTGGTGCCCAACTTGGGTGATGCCAAGTTCCGCATTCCTCTGACTCGAATTCGTCCTCCAATGTTTATTGGGGGAACACGATTTAAGACAACATCCGATCCAAGAATGCCAGCATGGATTTCCATGTTAGCGCTTACAATAGCCCTAATGTACTCATTTTTTGATATCAAATCGGCAAGCGGCGAGGTAGGTGGAGTAATCGAGATTACTCCATTCACCCGCATGATGTCCTTCATATTCTATGGAGCACTATTGCTTGCCGCAGTAGCTACAACTTACAGAATACCTGCTCGTCCTTCAACTCGAGCACCAAATGAGGATGATTCAGAATCAGTTACTGAGACTTTGATTAGCCGACTAATGGATAATCGTCGTCAAGTAGACTTCCACATTCTGTTGATGATGGTCGGTCTTGGAATGAGCCTGATGGCAATGTCCAGTAATCTCTTTTTCATGTTCGTTGCAATAGAGTTGGCCTCTCTTGCATCATATGTCCTTGTTGCATTCCACAAGGAAGAGGCTACTGGTGGAGAGGCTGGAGCGAAGTATTTCATCGTCGGCTCAGTCACCTCAGCAACCGGAATCTATGGTATGTCTTTGGTTTACATGTGGTCTGGAGACCTTGACTTTGATGCTCTTGCCTTAGCTTGGTCAGCAATGGATGGACTTGACCCATTCGCAGCCGTTGGTGTAGGATTGATGCTCGTGGCCTTTGGCTTCAAGGTCAGTGCAGCACCTTTCCATCTAGCAGCACCTGATGCATATGCAGGAGCATCATCTCCTGTTGCTGGTATGCTTGCAACCGCTTCCAAGGCAATGGGCTTCGTTGCTCTTTTCCGTATTCTAATTGAAGTGACTATGCCTTCAGAGGGTGAGGCAATCTGGTTCTGTTTACTAGCAATTATTGCTGTAGTTACCATGACTTGGGGTAATCTTTCTGCACTCACTAGTGAGAATCCAAAGCGAATGCTTGCCTACTCAAGTGTAGCTCATGCAGGATACATGCTTGCTGCCATAGCAGCAGTAGGAAGCGGACTTGGTGATGATGAAACTACCAAGATGATTATGATTGCAATCGTCTTCCACTTGACTATTCTTGTTCTCTTCAAGTTCGGTGCATTCCTTGTGCTAAGTATGCTTGAGACAGAAGGACGCAGTCACAAATTGGAAGACTTGCATGGAATGGCTCGCCGAGATCCATTAGTGGCTGGTTCCATGTTTATCTTCATGCTTTCATTAGCGGGAGTCCCTCCTCTATCCGGCTTCCTTAGTAAGTTACTGATGATTAACGGAATAGTCAATATCAGTGCAGGTTCAGGAAGTGAATCTGCTACAGCAATCCTTCCATGGGTCCAATCAGTAGATATTGTATTCTGGCTGGCACTTGCTATTGTTCTGAACAGCGCTCTTTCAATATTCTACTACCTCCGGCTATGCCTTGTAATGTTCTTTGAAGAACCAGAAAATGCAAAGCCACTACGCAGAGCAACTAATCTTCGAAACACCATCCTAGTTCTTGCTCTGTTGACTGTTTTGTTCGGATTCGGCTCAGGCGCAGAGTTCCTCTTAGAACTAGTTGGTACTGCAGTATCTTCTCTGTGATGCCTAACCAAAGGTTCGCTGAATAGGGCATGGTTTCACATAGGGGGCGCTCGACCGACGGCCAATGGCGCGTCGTGAGGAGCGTGTGGATACCGAGTTGCTGGCGCAGCTTGAGTCCGGCTCAGGAGACCGAATACGCGTTCCCCTTCCTAACAAGAAAATCAATGAAATGTTTGCTATTGCAGATCAAATTCTTGGAGGCCGCAGAGTTAGAGCGGTCTGTGCCGACGGAGACAGTCGACTGGCCCGAATCCCAGGAAAGATGCGCCGTCGTCAATGGGTCCGTGAAGGAGACCTCATCATCGTTCAGCCTTGGGACTTCCAGGATTCAAAGGCTGATGTCCGTATGAGATACACCAAGACACAGTCAATTTACCTATCACGCAAGGGAGTACTTCCTGAGATTGTTGACCTCTTCGGTATGTCTGACGATCAATTGAGTGAAGACGATGAAGACAGATTTGAGGAAACAGTTGAGACTCAATCTACACCTGCTATCGAAGAGGATGCCGATGACTCGACCGAAGAAGTTGAAGAAGTGTCACCAAAACCGACTCCTTCCTCATCCTGGGCTGACGATGATGATGATGACATCGACTCATTCTTTGGGTGAGTGAGATGTCTGACCCAGATTGGGAAGAATATGATCCCGATACGATTCTCAAATCCTCCCGTCAGCACGACTGGATAAATGAACCTCGCTTCAAGCGAATGTTTAGTGACATTGAGGACAAATTACAGGGAGTTCTTGGAACAGGTCAGTATGATTGGGTAGATCGGCGTGTATTCGATGCTGTGTTCGATCGTTCAACCCTAATGTCTCTTCACAAACTGATGCAATCCGGTGAGATTGAGACTGTTGATTATCCTATTGCTCGTGGTAAGGAAGCTCATGTTTTTCATGCAACAACCAATCAAGGTCCGGCGGCTGTGAAGATATTTCATACAACTAATGCTGTATTCAAAAGTCTAGCAAAATACATCGATGGAGATCCTAGATTCGGTGGTTTGAAGCGACGGCATCGAGAATTAGTCAAGATATGGGTTCGCAAAGAATATCGAAATATGCGCCGAATGCGAAAGCATGGAATCCGCATTCCACTTCCTCGCGCAATTCTCAATAACGTACTTGTGATGGATTTAGTGGGAGATGAAGGAGAACCATCTCCTCGTTTGAAGGACATCACAGTTGATGATCCAATGGGTGTTTTCGAGGAACTTTTGGAAATTCTCGCCGTATGTTGGCAGAGTTGTGATTTAGTTCATTCAGATTTTAGTGAGTACAATATCCTCTGGTATGACGGCCAACCTTGGATAATCGATGTTGGTCAGGCTGTTGTTAGTGCTCATCCTTCTTCGAAAGAATTCTTGGTTCGCGATGTAACTAGACTTGTGCAGTGGATAAATCGTCAAGGATACAATGTTGAACTTGCAGATTCCCTATTGCGAGTACTCGAAGAACCAGTTCCAGAGTATCCACCCTTACCGGGCGGGGATTAAAACGGAGAGTCGGCCCGCCGGCTTCGTGGAGTTACTCGCTCGTATCCCGAAGGACCGTATCGCGGTGCTGATTGGCAAGGGTGGCAAGACTCGTAAGATGATAGAGAAGGTGAGTGAAACATCCCTCGAAATCGATTCTGACACAGGCGATGTCTTTGCCGATTGGGGTGAGCAAGAAGTGGATCCGATTTTACGAATGAAAATGCCCGATGTGATTCGTGCCATCGGTCGTGGTCTTGCACCGAAACGTGCCGTGAAATTACTCGAAGACGAAGTATTCCTCCGAATGTATGACATCCGTGAGTGGGTAGGGAGGCAACCCAACCAAACACGACGTATGCGAAGCAGGTTAATTGGCCGTGATGGAAGAATACGCAGCCTGATTGAGGAAATGACTCATACAGAGATGGCAATTTATGGTTCAACCGTTCTTGTAATAGGCGACCAAGAAGGTCTTGCACTTGCAACTCCAGCTATTGAGAACATCCTCAATGGTGCTGAACATGGCAACGTTTTACATGGTCTAGAAAAGGATAGAAAGCGTATGCGAATTCAGTCCCGGAGTCTTGATTCATATGATGAAATGGGTGAGCCTAAGGATACATTCGATGCCTTAGTGCCCGAGTTGGCTGAAGCTCGCCGTCGCCGTGAAAGACGTTACAAAGGAGCGCAGGTAGATCCCGAAAATTCAGAGGAAATTGCCGAGATGCTTGAACTCTCAGAAGACGAGTCAATTTCCTTTGAAGAGGAATGAGACGAGCCGCCACGCCTAAGCGGGGTTGCTTGCTCGAACACCCATGATGAACCATCTCGAGGAGTGGTATGACTACGAGCAGATGGCCATCAAGGCCCTTACTGTAATCATGACCCTGTTCTTTGCAGGTATAGCACTCCATGAGTTCGATATTGGAAATCCCCTATCTGATTTTGTCTACCAATACTACCTCAATCCAATAATCGGTGAATCTACTGGCGATTCTGGTTACAATATGGTCAACACAATGACCTATGGAATTGTTCTTGCAATGTTCGCAGTCGCTCTATCTGGTTGGTTGCGACATCTAGGTATTGATGGCTCCGACATGACATTACTGGCTTTGCTGCCATTTGTCCTCTGGGCAGCCTTAGGTGAAGTGGTTGAAGATGCACAGATGTTTGGAGAGGTTCTTTCTGCTTGGTTTGTAAGCCCAGGTGTACATTTCCAAACTGCAGGTTGGGTGGTGCTTTCAGGTGCTGCTGGATATAGTATAATCAATAATAATGATAATTCAATTTCCAAATATGACCGTGTCAACACAATCTCAACGGTGCTTATTTCTTCTCAATTCCTTATTTATGGTATTTCGATTAGTGGCAGTAATACTGTTGAGAGTAACCAAATTGATTTGACACTTTTTGCTATTTTCGGAATATTAGGAGCCCTAACTCCAATCTGGTTGAAGGATATTGGAGAATTTTTCGATGATCTTCAAAGGACTGTATATTTCACAGGAGTAGGTGGAAGCCTCGTTCTCTTTGGCGGTTTGGCGTCCTATATGTCGTGGGCTCCATCTGACCAACTAAACTTCTGGCCAGTTGTTGTAGTCATTGGTTTACCAATTGTTGTTGCTTATTTTATGATACAACAAGGTCGGGAATCTTCAATGAAACTTGCATCGCTAGGTATCGTAGCAGGAGTTCTTCCGCCAGGTATGACTGAGGACGATTATCTTGCATCTGAATCAGAGGAAAAAGATTTGATTGAATCTTTGCGATTAAAGGCCACTATGGCATATCCAGTTGCCTTTTTACCAGTAGCAGGGCAATTGCTTGATGGACTTGCGACATACATTGGAATTGATTTCTTTCCCTATAGTGAGAAGCATGTGGTATCTGCAGCAGTAATCGATCTCTTTGATACAGCAGCAACTTTTGCGGTTCTAAAATTAATAATTGGTGGAATTATCCTCTGGTTCTACTCTTTGGCAAACTTCGAGCATCGCCAACAACATCTCCGTCTTCTTATCGGATTAGCTTTGATGGTAGTCGGTATGGCCCCCGGTCTACGCGATGTTGGTCGACTAATGCTGGGTGTTTGATTCAGCTTCAATAATCACGACATCTATGATGTCGAATCCATTTAGTTGAAGGTATGACGGCAATCTGAGGGGTTGAGAGCCATGGACAGATTGCCGACTCGAGTCGACCGTGGAAGTGCTGATTGGCAAGGTCGAAGAGAGTATAATCTCGGTTTAGCAGCTCAACTCAAGGAGCATCTCGCATCCGTCAAAAATGGTGGAGGTGGCAAATATGTCGAGCGTCATAGAGAGCGTGGAAAGATGCTACCTCGTGAACGAATTGCAGAAATTTGCGACCCAGGGAGTCCATTTTTAGAGTTGAGTTCTCTTGCTGCAAATGACCTCTATGATGGAAGAGCACACTCAGCGGGAATAGTTACCGGGATTGGTATTGTTCATGGTAAGGAATGTCTGTTTGTTGCCAATGATGCAACCGTCAAGGGTGGTTCATACTACCCTATGACTGTGAAGAAGCACATCAGGGCTCAAGACATATCTGATGCTAACAATTTACCTTGTATCTATCTGGTAGATAGTGGTGGAGCATTCCTTCCAATGCAGGATGAAGTATTCCCTGACATTGGTCACTTTGGACGAATTTTTCGCAATCAGGCTGTACTATCGGGAAAGGGTATTCCTCAGGTTGCAGCGGTACTTGGAAGTTGTACCGCTGGTGGAGCCTATGTTCCTGCAATGTCAGATGAGTCAATTATTGTCAAGGGCAATGGAACCATTTTCCTCGCAGGTCCTCCTTTAGTAAAGGCAGCAACAGGAGAAGAAGTAAGTGCTGAGGATCTTGGTGGTGCTGATGTTCACACTCGTCAATCAGGTGTTGCTGATCATTTCGCAGAGAATGAAGAAGAAGCCTTGCGAATGGTGAGAAATGTAGTCGAGAATTTGAACATTGAACCGAAGCAGCGTCTTGATGTTAAGCCAGTAGAAAATCCGGCTTACGATGCTGAAGATTTGATGGGAATTCTTCCTTCTGACAATCGAACCCCTTACGATGTCAAGGAGGTAATAGCTCGCCTTGTTGATGGTTCAAGATTTCATGAATTCAAACCACGCTATGGCACAACTTTGGTATGTGGTTTTGCTAGAATTCATGGATATCCAGTTGGTATTGTAGCGAATAACGGGATTTTGTTTTCTGAATCGTCTCTCAAAGGTGCTCACTTCGTTGAACTATGTGGTCAGCGTGGGATTCCTCTGATATTCTTGCAGAATATTACCGGCTTCATGGTTGGCCGCGATGCTGAATCGGGTGGGATCGCCAAAGATGGGGCGAAATTAGTCACAGCCGTATCTTGTGTTCCTGTACCAAAATTTACCGTCATAATTGGCGGTTCGCATGGTGCTGGCAATTATGGAATGTGTGGGCGTGCCTATGACCCTCGTTTCCTTTTCATGTGGCCTAATTCAAGGATATCTGTGATGGGTGGCCCACAAGCGGCGGATGTATTGACAACCGTCAAACAGGATCAGAGAGCACGAGAAGGCCTTACTCCAATGTCTGGAAGTGAATTGGAAGATTTCCGTCGCCCAATTCTAGACAAGTATGAAACAGAGGGTTCACCTTACTATTCTACCGCTCGACTGTGGGATGATGGCGTAATCGACCCTAGAGATACTAGAGATGTGTTAGGACTAGCCATTTCTGCTTCACTTAACGCCCCATTCCCAGACAGTGACTATGGCGTATTCAGGATGTGATAATTTGGATAGAGCAAAAATGAGTGATGAGAAGCCAGCAACCCAATTGTGTTCACTGGAAATCAATGAGGCGGTTGCCAATGTTACTCTGATGCGTAGTGATGTGTTCAATGCATTGAATATTCAATTGATATCTGAATTGGTGGAAATCCTCTCATGGACTGAATCAAGATCAGTAGGAACAACTCTTTCCTTAACTGATTCAGAAGGGTCCTCCTACCTTCGTGTATTGGTACTACGAAGTGATGGTAAGCACTTCTGTGCTGGAGCAGACATCAATATGATGCGTGATGCTGGTGCACGGTCGGTGGAAGAAAATCGAGCAGATTCCCAGCGTCTAGATCGTCTATTCAATTCTCTTTGGTCACACCCCTGTTTCACAATAGGTGTAGTACAGGGTGTCGCTTTAGGTGGTGGTGCTGGATTGGTAGCCTGTGTCGACCATTGTATTGGTGAACCGAATACTAGAATTGCTCTTTCAGAAGGAAAATTAGGGATACTCCCTGCAGTAATAGGGCCTTACGTATATCGAAAATTAGGTAGTGCTCAATTTCGTCGTCTTTCAATGATGGCTTCACGCGTAGGTGCTGATGAGTGCCTTAGAATTGGCTGGTTGAATGAGTTGGCCGCATCTCCATTAGATTTTGATGATGCAATATCAAAGATTACTGCTGATGTGATGACTACTGGACCAATGGCGGTTGCAGAATCAAAGAGAATGACTATGACTTTCGACAGATGGATGTCTACGGATGAGGAACTGCGTTTGTGGACTCTTGACAAGACTACTCAGATGCGAGGTTCTCGAGAGGGGCAAGAGGGCTTGTCGGCTTTCCTTGAAAGACGTAAACCCGATTGGTCATCGGATTCAGAGTGAGGTGCCTCAATGATTCCGGATTGGATGGTTGGTGCTACTCGCCCATTCGATTCTGTTCTAGTTGCCAATCGTGGAGAGATAGCTGTTAGAGTTCTCAAGGCAGCCAAGGAATCCGGCTTACGTGGTGTTGCAATTTATTCAGATCCTGATGCAGGCTCACTACACGTAGAGATAGCCGATGAGGCAGTTCATCTTCCGGGCACTACACTTGCTGAGACATACCTCAATGCCGATGCGATAATTGCTGCAGCGCGTGATACTGGTGCACAGGCCATCCATCCTGGATTTGGTTTCCTTTCAGAGCGCGCTGATTTCGCTAATGCAGTAAATGATGCAGGTTTGATTTGGATAGGACCACCTGCAAGAGCCATTGAGACTATGGGTGACAAGATTTCTGCACGCCGTTGTATGATTGAATATGGAGTGCCGGTAATTCCGGGTGAAGAAATTGCAATCTCGGTTGGTAGTGATCATCTA